>Ga0315914_1003967_pt1 | contig 22254 bp, 17 predicted proteins | sample MpolenodulesMG_FD_203920 | JGI IMG/M metagenome (GOLD analysis project Ga0315914, IMG submission 203920) | Medicago polymorpha root nodule microbial communities from Los Angeles, California, United States - elongated nodules | ecosystem: Host-associated > Plants > Roots > Nodule | place: USA...
TCCTGATTATAAATCATATCCCTCTAACCAGCTAACTACTCTATATAGTCCTAACTACTCTAAGTCCCCTTTATTCTTTATCCTAAGATGAACTGCAACCGAAACCGGAAATATCAAAAACTGAAATATAAAAAAGGTCATCCAAATTCCAAAACCACCAAAACAGAATACAAACCGCTACCAACACTTGTTGATCCAAGTGACAAGAAGCTTCATTCCCCTTAATATCTCAGATTCGAATTTGTGGATGGAAAAAATAGATGTTCAAAGAATTTTGTCCTCTACATGGATCCACCCAACTTAGCTAAATACTGAGTTATGTTTTTTTTTAAAGAAATACTATGAGTTATGTTATTTTCTTTACTTTCAATAAATAACATATTTTCGTTAAGATTGAGTGTTTTCTATTTCTTAATTTGTTAGGGATATATGGCTAGCGCCTAGATTTTCAAGTTTCTAACAACATTTAGTGATGCATGCAAATCATAAGTCCCCAAAATGACAAGGATTAAGATAATTGACATACTGAATCCATCCAATGATGCGAGCACAACTTCGCCCGGTAGAAGCTTGAAAAATTTCTTTCCTGCTTTTGAATTTGCCACTGAACTGGTGAAAAAACCAGAGACCTTCACAACTCCAGTGAGGACCCCCTTAGCAACACTCTCTGTCATTTTAGTCACTTTCTTAGCCCTGTATGAAATTCAAGCCAAAGAAAACCAATATCAGTTGTATACTTACATATATATATGCTCTTACAGGAAAGTACAGATAATTATAGCTACCTAAAAATCACAAAACATAACATTTCTTTTGTTCAATAAACATCGGATACACACAGACCAGCAAGATATTTGAGTGTTAATAATTCTCAACCACAAACATCAACGACAAAAAATCATTTTTTTCAATGTTTTAAATGGCAGTGTAAAGGTTACACTACATTTGCCAGCAGACCTTTAGATTGCATCATGTAATGTAGCTGCAAAGGTTTTAAACAGAAGTTTGTGACTCTGGGCAGCAACATCAGGGTTTTTGTTGTTACCGTGACTATAATTGAGATAGCATCAGTCGCATTTGAGTGCAGTTCTCTGTTATATCAAGGACCATGGCGCGACCATAATTTAAAACGTTACACTACATTAGCCAGATACATGTTTCAACATCAAGCAAATTATATAAAGCCAATATAAACTAAACCATGCACAATTTTGTTGTTAAGTTACTTTTCAACACTAATCACTTTGCTTCAAACTCCTTTTAACTAAAATCAAAATTAACTAAAACTAAAACCAAGATTAAGCAGGGTCACCTTTGAATCCTCTTTAAGGTTTGTGGATTAATCTCAGCCTGTGAAGGAGGACCCATCCTCTTCTTCATAAACTCATTTCCCCATTTCAACCTATCAACAGTAACATCCCCACACCACAAAATCCCCTTAACCAATTGTCCAGAACCGGCCGCGATCAGCTTCGCGGCCGTTCCACTATAATCCTCCACATTAGGAGCCAATGTAGTCCAATAAGCAGCACACCTCTCCTCCATCAACTCCTTCTTCTCCTTCACCGAATTCAACTCCGCTGGCGATATCTCCATCGCCAATGAACCATCTAAGGCTTCCCCTTTCTTCTTGGCCTTCTCTGAAACCTCCTGAACAGAGAAATTGCTGCATTCCTTCAAAACTTCATCAAGCTCCTTCACCAAATCCTCTTGTCCTTTCGACGCAATCGTTAATCCGTAGCTAAGCAAATCCGAATCATCCTCTTCTTTCCGACGACCTTTCCGCCGGAAAGATAACTTACTCTTTTCTTTTTCCTCATCGCTTGAATCAGAATCAGAATCATTTTTCTCCCTCGGCACACGAAAACAGAAAAAGTAATGTGAATCATCAATCTTCACAGCAGCTTCATCCTTAGCAAGCGGCCATTGAATCTCATTGCCGACACGAGCGTAAACAGCTACGGTGTTATTCCCCTGCCGGAGACGAATGATGGTGAGATCGCCGATCGCGAGTTCAAAGCTGTATTGTTGATCAATAAGGTGAAGAATGGCGCCGGGGATTTTGATAAGGATATCTTCTGCGGCAATTGGTGGAGCGGAAGGGGCGGTGTTTTCATGGAAGAGATCTTCGACGAGGTCGGAGACCTCGATTGAAGGGTAGAGAGAGGAAGAGGTTGTTGTGTTAGGGTTAGAATCGTGGTGGGAATCTATGATCTCTGGGTACAAGGAGTTTTTCTTGTTTGGATTTTGAGATTGATCAGAAGCCATTGATGAATGTTCTTTTTCTTCTTGCATTGTTATTGTTATTGTTAGTAAGTTACAGTGTGAATGAATGAATTTTGGAATTGGAAACCAGAGATGAAAAAGAACGACGAAGGAAGAAATGACACGTGGCGTTGAGGAGGAAGGAGAGGAAATGATTACGGAGAATTTTAGACAAGATTTAAGTACCAACGATATTTCCCGCGTCGTTAACGGTATCAAACATTCAGGTTCTTAACAACGTAAATCACGAGTTTTTTTTTTCTTTCTTTCTTTTTTTTGGTACAAATACAGGAGTTTCTTTTAATATTATATTTTTAGAACTCATCGATCATTAAAGGGAAATTAGTCATTTTAGTCTCTTAATCAAAAGGAGTGTTCACTTTAGTCCCTGCATACAAAGAGTTGTAAAACAGCCCATGAATGTAGACTTAAACAGTCTCTGAATGTAGACTATGTTGGTCAATTTCAGGGATTATTTTGCAATTTATCTGCATTCAGGGACTAAAGTGACGACCCTTTTACTATTCAGGGACTAACATGACTAATCTCCCATCGATAAATGTAGGTCAAATACATATTTTAATCCTTTAGTGTGTTTGGATAAGGTAATTGGGAAATTTTAAAGAATTTAGAATTATAGACAATTCAAATGATTCAATTAAAATGTTTTAATTTCTCATTACTTTTGTTTGGATAGAGTAATAAAAAAAATCATTCTCATATTTTTGGGCAACTTTTATAAATTTTAATTTTTTTGGGCCAAATTTGAAAATTGAAATTAGGGGTCATTTTGTAAATTTCAAAAAATTAAGGGGTCAAATTATGATTTTTTTTTAATTTTGAGGGGTCAATTTGAAAATTTTGGAAAATTTGAGGACCAAAATACAAAATTTGAAAAATTATAACAATGAAGAAATTTGAAATTCCTAACTTTTAGGTGTCATTTGGAATCATCTAAATTTAACTTGAAGAAAATACTTCATAAATTTCCATCATTTTGAAAATTCTTCAAATTATTATCCAAACAATGGAATTCACCTCAAAATATTTCAATTCCCTCAAAACATTACATTACCTCAAAACATTCCCCATCCAAACACACTTAGCTTATTTGATTGGATAAATATACAAATTTATGAATTTTCATGTGTACCCTAGATTGTGAATTAATTATATTTTTACACATATTTTTTTTAGAGAATTTTTAAATAAGTTTTACACGGATTTTTTTAGAGAATTTTTAAGTTTGACAAAATACAGGGTTAGTCCTTTAAGTTTTTTAAATTTTAAATAAGTCTTTTAAGTTTATAATTTAATACATTGTTACTCATTTAAGGACTTATTTGAAATTTAAAAACTTAAAAATCTTCAAATAGATGCATTGAATTAACAATTTAAAGGACTTAATTGAAACTTAAAAAAAAACTTAAATGACCAATTTAAAACGGCACCGTCTCCGGTACATGACCACCATGGGTCATGTACCATACATGAGCCACTATTTTATTTTTTTGTTTTGTTGCAAAATCAATTGTAGCCATTAGATTGGTTTGGAAGGCAATGGATGGTTAAGATTTAAAGGTCTCTTCATCAACTAAAATGTATTTACTTTAATGCTAATTTTTAAAAATGCAATTGAACTTGGAATTCAATGTCGTAAATGATGTTTTGGAAATTCTCTTGAAAATTTAGAAATGTTTTTCCATGACCGTTATTTTTTACCCAGTTTAATTTTTTCAATTTTTTTGTTCGTTACAATGTATAAAACATTAAACCACCAACAAATTAAAAAAAAAATATATATATATATATATATATATATATAATCATTTAAACTTCATTTTGACTCTTATTAACTCATATAATACGTTAATATATTTTAAGAAAAAGTTATATAATGTTAAGTCATAGGATGTAAAATTGGCATGAATACAAATTTGTAATATACTAGTTTTATGAAATTAAAAGTAATAGATTTATTGCGTTTGACTACAAAACTGTTTTTGCACGGGTCACCTAACATTGCGATAATTATATAAAAAATAATTAAATTGTTAATATTGTAGAATGTTTATAGATATTAAATAAAAATTATAAGTATTAATGTAATGTTTTTATTAAATTGTTTTCTCTTATGTATACAAAAATTTCTTAAATAGTTAAGTTACACCAGTTATGGATTTTATTTGCTTATATATATGCGAAAACAAATTTTTATATAGAGATATGAGTAAGTTGCTTATTGGAATAAGAACTAAGAAGCAAATAGAATTTTGGAACTCAAAATCTTCGGTATAAGTCAAGCTGATAAACTATCTCATTAGAAAAGTAGTCAACATAGGAGGACATTACTCCGACGATTAAAACAGACCCAACCGACTAACGATATCAAATATAATCAATCTAACCGTTGAATATGACCTTATTGGAACAAGAACGAAGTTGGAACTAGAATTTTGGCAATCATAATCTATGGTATAAGTCAATCTGATAAATTATCCCTTTAGAAACCTAGTCGGTATGGAAGGACATTACTACGACGTTCAAAATAGACGTAACTGACTAACGGTATCAAATATAATCAGCCCGGCCGATGGATATGACATTAGTTGAATAAGAATGAATTAGAAACTGAAATTTCGGTAATCAAAATCTTCGGTATAAGTAAATTTCACAAACTATCAGAAGATTAACTAGGTATGTAACGAGATAAGTTGTCAAATTGACTTATACTGGAGATTCTGATTGCTGAAATTTCAGTTCCAACTTCATTCTTATTCCAATAAGGTCATATTCAACAGTGGGATTCACTATATTTGATATTGTTAGTCGGTTATGTTTGTTTTGATGGTCGGAGTAATGTCCTTCCATGTTGACTAGGTGTCTAATGGGATAGTTTGTCAGATTGACTTGTACCGAATATTTCGATTGCCAAAATTTCAGTTCTCAATTCGTTCTTATTCCATTAAGGTCATATTCAACGGTCAAATTGATTATATTTGACGTCGTTAGTCAGCTTGGTCTGTTTTGATCGTCGGAGTTATGTCCATCCATGGTGACTAGATTTCTAATGAGATCATTTGTCAGATTGACTTGTACTAAATGTTTCGATTGCCGAAATTCCAAATCCTACGTTGTTCTTATTTTAATAATGTCATATTCAACGGCCAGATTGATTATGTTTGATGTCGTTAGTCGGTTGGGTCTGTTTTGATCGTCGGAGTTATGTTCTTCCATGATGACTAGATTTTTAATGGGATAGTTTGTCAGATGGACTTGTACCGAAGATTTTGATTTTCGAAATTCCAGTTCCTACTTTGTTCATATTCCAATAAGGTCATATTCAACGGTCAGATTGATTAAATTTTATACCGTTAGTCGGTTGCGTCCGTTTTGATAGTCAGAGTAATGCCCTTCCATGTTGACTAGTTTTGTAATGGGATAGTTTGTCAGATTGACCTATACCACAGATTCCGATTTTCAAAATTCCAGTTCCTACTTCCTTCTTATTCAATTAAGGTCATATCCAATTGTCGAATTGATTATATTTTTTGATACCATTAGTCGGTTGCGTCTGTTTTGATCGTCGGAGTATGTCATTCCATATGTTGACTAGGTTTTTATTGTGATAGTTTGCGAGATTAACTTATACCAAAGATTATGATTGCCAAAATTACAGTTCCTACTTCGTTCTTGTTCCAATAAGGTCATATTCAACGGTCGGATTGATTATATTTGATACTGTTAGTTGGTTGGAACTGTTTTGATCGTCGGAGTAATGTCCTTTGATGCTGACTAGCTTTTCTAATGTAATAGTTTGTCAACTTGACTTACACCAAAGATTCCAATTTCCAAAATTTTAATTTCTACTTCGTTCATATTCTAATAAACAACCTACTCATATATCTACATAAAAAATTGTTTTCACATATATAAGCAAATAAAATTCATAACTGGTGTGACTCAACTCTTTAAGAAATTTTGGTATAAATAAGAGAAAAATATTTAATAGAAACATTACATTAATACTTATAATTTTTATTTAACATCTATAAACATTCTACAATATTAACAATCTAATTATTTTTTATATAATTATCGCAATTTGTTGAAAAAATCTGTTAATATCAATTTCATAAAGTTAGTATAATACAAATGTTTAATTATGTCAATTTAGCATCTTATAACTTAATATTATATAACCTTTTTTTAAAAGTATATTAACGTATTATATGAGTTAGTAAGAGTCAACATGAAGTTCCCTCAAAAAAAGAGTCAACATGAAGTTCAAATGATTATAATAAAAATAAAATTTAATTTGACAGTGGCTTAATGTTTTAAACATTGTAAGCAACAAAAAAAAATCGTAAAAATTAAATTGGGCAAAATAAAGGTCTTAGAAATATTTCTAAATTTTCAAGAGAATTCTTGAAACACGATTTACGATATTTAATTCCAAGTTCAATTGCATTTTAAAATCTAGTATTAAAACTAAATAAACAAATAAAAAAAAAATCCAAAATTGAACTTGAAAAAAAAACAGTCCTGAAAAACATTTCTAGATTTTTAAGAGAATTTCCAAAATACCCTTTACTACATTTAATTACAAGTTCAGTTGCATTTTTAAAAACTAGCATTAAAATTAAAATAAATACATTTTAGTAGATGAAAAGACCTTTAAATCTTAACCATCCATTGCCTTCCAAACTAATCTAATGGCTACAATTGATTTTGCAACAAAACAAAAAACAAAAAAGTGCCTCATGTATGGACAATATGGTACATGACCCATGATGGTCATATACCGGAGACAACGCCATTTAAAATTTAAGAATTTAAAAGGTTAATCAGGTATTTTTGTAAAGCATAAAAGATCAAAAGAGGTATTTGAAGTTGACTAAACAAGATAAAACATTAAGCCAATGTCAAAAATAAAATTTAATTTGCCAGTTAGCCTGTTACCTTGTTTAGTTTTGCCTTGTGTTAAAAATTGGAAGTTTACTATGTTTTGGTTCTCAAGTTTTCTTATTTGGTGGGATTTGCTTTTCGACTTGTAATTGCTTTCAATTGAGTCTTGTAATTTCCATCTCAATTTCTTTGCTTTTTTTTATGTAAGGAGTTCATTTAATATGAGCTGATTAAAAAAAAACAAGGTTGTTTGAGGAGTAATTTGCCAGATATGAAAAAATTAGAAAATGAAGAGGAGAAAGGCCATGGGAGATGAGAGGAGACGAGAGAGAGGCCATGAGAGGAGTTCATTTTGATTTTTTTTTTTAGGCTTATTCAATCACTCGGTCCCTTAACTTAATTGATTGTCTCAATTTGGTCCCCTAACTATAATTGTACCAATTTGATCCCTTATGTTTTGCTTTGTTACTAGTTTTAATCCTTTCTGTCAGTTTCTCTAAAAAAAAAACGTTAACTTATGTACCAATTTGGTCCCCTATGTTTTGCTCCGTTATTAGTTTTAGTCCTTCTATTAACGTTTTTTGAGAGAAACTAATAGAAAAGGCTAAAACTAGTAACATAGCAAAACATAAGAGACCAAATTGGTACAAATTATAGTTAGGGGACCAAATTGAGACAATCAATTAAGTTAAGGGACCGAGTGATTGAATAAGCCTTTTTTTTTAATATATATTTTTTGGGTTTGTTTTGAATTTGTTTGATGAATATTAATGAAGTTGATGAAGACTATGAGGAAGTGGAAGAGGAAGGAAGAAGATGAAGAAATAGAAGGAAAAAAAATTAAGTGTTGGTGTTTCACATTTTGCATACAATGGACCTGCAATCAAATTACTAAAATCATATCATGAATATTAGACATTAAAAAACTAATAGAAAGGACCATTTTGGCAAACAGAGATAAAATTAAGGGATCAAAACATAACTTTTATTAATTAGGGGACCAAAGTGAAACTCAAATTAATTAAGGGACCAAATATGAAATTTTGTCTAAAAAAATGGAAACATTAGTAAAATCATATTTCCCGAAAGCTTTGTTTGGGAGTTTGAAGGAGAGGGGAAAGGAAAACTTTGGAGGGTTGGAAATACAGGGTAAAATGGTAAAATATAGGGGAAAATAGTAATAATATTTTAACTATATAGGTTAAATTTGAGGAATTCATGTAAACCCTCCTCAAATACAATTTTTAAGTTTCCAAACAAGGAGGATATATTATGAAGAAAAATGAACCCTCAAAACATTTGCCCTCGATGTCATTTATTTCTTAATAATAATTGAAATTCAATATTTTTACATAGTTTTATGTGAAAAAATGACAACACGTCCGATAAAATGCAACTTACCACCATAAGATGGATTCTCATCAAACGACGGTGTTAAATTTTACACCATCAGTGCATGATCATTAAGCTCATTTTATATTTTAGATGAGAACTCTTATAAAAAGCAGTCTCTCGTAGATGAAAATTTTGGAACTTAGCTGGTTTAGAAATGATGTGCGCTATCCAAGCGGAGGTATTGATACTTAGTTGAAACAAAAGCCGATATTTTGGGGTTTGATTGGGAGACAATCATAAATCAAGTTATTTACATTAAAATTAAAAATATTGTTAATTGAGTTTAATTAACCATCTATCAAACTGAACTAAAACATGTGTTCACCTTTTTTTTTTTTTAAGTGAACAAATGGGGTGTCTAGGGTTCGAATCCTGACCTACGTGGTTTAAAGAGTTGTTGCGTATGTTTGAAAAAAATGGGATGAAACATTTTTTATCCCAAGTAAACTGTCATATAACTTTTTCTAAAAATTTGTTAACATCACTTCAATGTTATTTACAAGATGAATCCTTCACCACAAGATTACCTTCATTAGTTAACAGCACCGATATTGGAAACGTTTTATTTTATTTTATATTACCACATGGAAATAATATATTCTAACTGGTATTCTGATTCCTACGTTATACAGCCCCGCTATACCTGGATACAATTCATTAATATATCACATAAACTTGAACCACCATATTCTTAACAAAAAATAGTTAAAATGATTTAAAGAAGGATATGCACTAACGTTGAAAATCAGTTCTATATGAACATCTAATGAAAATTTTCTAATTTGCCACATCACTCCAATTGCATTTTGAAATTGATGGTGTGGCATGGATAACTAAAAATCTTTCATCGAATGTCAATGTAAAACTAATTTACACCGACAATGCATTCTCATCAAACTCTTGTGAAAATGTTACCAAGTCTAAAGCTTCTGGAATATTGTCTTCTGTTGGAGGGCTGTAAATTGAGTGATTGACACTGCCAAAATCCAGTAATAATGAGGAAAAATCTACAAAGATACAATTGACATAAGATGAAAAATTTATCCTAATTATGTGTGTGTGTAGCAGGAACAATAATGATACAGCATACTTCTACAATACTCTTGTTTCGTCTTTCTCCTTTCATTCATTGGAAATATTTACCTGAGAAAATGCTAATGCAAGTGCTGAACATTGATCAGCTGATTGATTACTACAAAGACATATGCCAAAGAAGAGCCAACAGATGCTTCAGCCAGCAAGAAATAAGTACTTTTGGTACTGTGTGTGGTATTGTTGGAGATAGGAAAAAAATGATTAGACAATAATGATAGAAATGAAAGGGAATGAAAGATATGATGCCAAGGAAGAAGGAGGCTCCTGCTGTTTGAGAAGGAAGGAGAATTTTAATGTGTTTCGTGGGGAATATACTATATAACAAACCAAGCACAGATGTAAACCTTGGTCTCTTTCTGTGGAAGGAAAGCTTCAATAAATGTTTAATCTACTAGCTTTAAGATATTGAAGAAATCTAAAACGATGTTAAACATTCCATACAGGTGTGTTGAGTGGGAGAAAATTGTGACAAGTTAAGCATTGTCAAGTAGAAAGAAAGGAAAGGGGAAAAGTGAGTGGTGTCTAGCTAAAAAGTCCCACATCGGCTAATGCATAAACCCAACCAAGCTGCTTACATATAAAAAGAAAGCACTTCTATCTCAAATAAGCACGGAGCCGTGTGATGATCACATAGCGAACTATTCTTTCGCCTTTTACTAAAGAATACCGTGTGAGCGTCACAATTAGCGGCATACGCTAGTTTTTGGAAGAGTCCTCTTTATTGAGGGCTCTGCAATATTAGTTTAATTTTTTTCTTCAATTTCTTATTCTTTATTTTTGGTTGTTCTTGTTCTGGTTTTTTGATTGTTGTTTTGGTTATTTGAAGAGTTCTCTTAATTGAGGTATTTATAACGTTTATTATCTTATAATAATAAAATTTACCGGGGAAAAGTAGACACATGTAATGTTTGTTTCTTATTTCTTTTTTAGAAGAAATTTAGGGTGAGAGAGGGAAAGGCCGAAACAAAAAATGGTTCAACTAAAATAAAAATTAGTGTTCAAATATCAACTGACCAATAGTCGACTTTGGATGTCAATTTATAATTATGATATTTTGTCACTACTGTGTTAATTACATATAATTTGTCCTTTTAAAAAAATGGTATAATTTGCCCGCGTCACATATAGGCTTATGTGACAAGAAACAAATTAAATTTTCAGCAGTAAATTCTTTTTATTGAGTGAGAAGAAAATGAGTTGAAACGAATGGGCGGGGACAAAGCCTTGTTTGCAGTAGTTTTGGCATCACCCTTTTTTTTTCTTTAATAAATTTGTAAATTTTTATATAAATTTGTAAAAACTTATTTCTTATTTTTGTTGTGTGTCTCCTCAAGGACACGCACAAAATAAAAGAAAAAAAAAATATGTGCGTGCGTGAGTGAATGAAAGCAAAGACACATGAGCATATGTGGTGCATGTCATGTAATAAATGGATAAATCCTTAGATTAAAGAGTGTGAGCGTATGAGCAAAGACACGTGAAAACAAAATGTATCTGCACAATACGCAAATAAAATAGAAGTCTCACGAGAAAGAGGTAAAAACACAGATGGACACAAGAAAGAAGAGGAAGATTGGGACAGAATCCGCGTCACTAGAAACACAAGAAGAATGGGGGGAAAACTCTCAAGTATGGGAAAAGAGAAATAAATCTTATACTTTTGAGTGTTTTAGAAAGGAGGGAAAATGTGAGAATGTTTGTAATTGATTTAATTTTTAGTATTACCAAACATAGACAAAATTTGAAGAATTTATCTAAACCCTGCAAAGAGCTTCTCCAATACATTTTTTTTAGTTTCCCATTGCAAGGAAAGAATTATATTAAGAATATGGAACATTTAAATTGGGAGAATTTTATTCCTTCAATTTCTCTTTCATCCTTACTATTTCCCAAAGGCCACCCCTAAACAGAGCCTAAATATAATATTTACTCCTATCCTCTTAAGTGCGAAACTAGGACAATATTGACAGAAATATAGCTAGTGCATTATAAATTTGTAAATATGCTTTCGTTACGCATAAGCAAGAGAGACCACCACAGCAAAGGTCACGCATCAGAGCCCCTCTGCTTGTAAACTAAAAAGCTTTAAATAAAAAACAAAAATAAATGGATTCATATACTTTGGTAATGCATCGACAAACATATCAATGGAATATTCTTCACCATAAAACAATGTATACGTATGTTCTCACTTAATGCCTTCATTGATAACAGGCTTCTTAACCTATTCAAAAGACACATATAACTGCAGTGCAAGTGAAGTAATGCCCACATTAGAACCACCAACCAACATGTTACCAATACCAATGTGTCTGCCAAAGGAACAGAAATAAGAAAAGCAAAATGACTCAAGATTACTACTCCTCATTTGGTCCCTCCTCTTCATTCTTCTTATGAGCCTGATGGACAATACAATCATAAAATCAGTAATAATGCACAACATGTATCAAAATCTAAATACCAATAGTTCGATTTGCTTATTCAAAAAAAAAATAGTTCGATTTGAAAAAATGTTGGGCATAAATGTGATCGAATAGAATTTATATAAAAGTATACTGCTCTGTCAATTTTTTTTGAATAACAACCACATTTAAATATGTCATTTACAGATTTACTGAAAACTGTTCAATATCGTTACACACTTAAAGCACACCATATAGAGGCTCCCCCTTTACCTTCACCATTTAAAAAGCAAAAAAAATATTGATGATAAACAAATATTTTCCCTGAAGCATATATTTATTGTCTCACTCAAATTGTTAGGAAGGTACTTGATTATTTTGACATCATTTCCATATATAAATTCCACCAACTATGGTTCTAAAAAATCATTCCATAGGTAGACGACAATACTGATAATGCACTGCAAAGTCCAACTTATACTGAATAAGGAAAACAAGATACAAACTAGAAAGACGAGGCGAGAGACAAAATGGAGCTCAAAATCAATCCAGGCGAAGCCAAATTCAATCATGCCAACATTAACATTTTCTATGAAGTTCCTTTAAACCCAGTGGTATTTGCTAATAAAAGAAGACTTACGTTGGACTGATTTTGCATGGAAGCCAGCAAATCTTTGACAGATGGGTCATTTGGGTCAACCCCAGGAAGCTGCAGAAACAAAGAATTATTACTCGGTGCAAAACATATTGCATATCATTCCACTAATCAGTGTGGTCGATGGCGGAAGGAGGAACATTATCCACCATATAAACATGCTGCTGCCTATGGAGCAGCCATGGTGGGTATCCCTTCAAAAATTGCCTATGTCGGTTTTCAAAAAGTCACCACTGCAATTGCCGCCATTCAACAACACTGCCACTAATACATTTAAATAAAATAATTTAGTAGGTTTATCAGACATACTGTTGCAAGGACATGAGATACAAAGGACTGATCCGCCAACAATCTAGTCACTTCGTCCGTGGTGGTGTCTGATACTGACAATTGGAGAGCTCCAAGCAACAAAAGACAAGAAATTAGTAAAAAAACTAGAGAAATACAAACTGCTTTTTTCATCAGCACAACTATTCAAGATTCAACAAAGCCAAACCCTCAAAAAACTATGAGTTGGCTGAGCAAAAAAATAAATTCATACAAAGCATCCCACGTTCAATGAAATGATACCCATCTAGATCACCAAACAAAAAAATAAACTACGAAAAAACTCTATCCCTCTTGTTTGAACCAAAATTAATACAATTGTTATCTTAATTCCAGAACCAGATCAATCATCATGCAACATAATAAGAACTAACTTCTAACATAGGACAAGACTAAAATGACTTAAAAACACTCACTCATGTCTAGATGAATAATGGCTAAAAAACATAAAACAAAAACTCACCTCGAGCCAACTCAGGGTCATCTGTAGCTGCTTCAGACATATCTGCATCTCTTCCATCATGGTTAACTGCAGGATCATCCATTGACATTGCAAGGGCCTGTTGTAGTAGAGCATTCTCATCGTCCTGTTTCCACGTGAAAGCCAGTTCACACAGAAAAATTGTCAGTCAGTTCACAAAAAACTAGTACTACAACATGATACGGTGTAGAGAAACATTATAATAATAATAAAATTAAAAATTAAAACAAGTTAACTGATCCAAAAGCAAATCAGGTAGAACCAAACAAAAAAACTGCAAAATGTGTGTGTGTTATATCAGCCCATGAAAAAGACGTTATTCATTGGCAAAGATGTTGAGTTGCGCACGAAAAAGCAACAAAATGCTAGAAATAAGCTTTACAAGTTCTTCTGTACCCATAGCATTTACAATAACTAATTTATCTGTATAATTTAAACCACATGGAAAAGTACTTAGAATATATAAAGGTGAGCCAACAGAAAAATGCAACATCTCCAAGGGTAGTTATGGGATGTAACACCTCCATAAAGACTGATAACAAATGGCTTCCCATATTAGTGCATGAGTCATGATGGTGGTGAGTGTCGGAATGAGTCAATGACAATCAAAACAAAGAAAAGGACAAAACAGGCAACAAAAATGGCTTAAATAACTAATAACACCAACCATAGGCTCAGCTTCTGTACTGGTTCGCTCAGTCATAGTTGCATCCTGGGAAGTAGCTTGCTGCTCACCACCTTTCTCCTGTTTGGAAGCATCCTCTGCAGCCTTTTTCGCAGCTGCTTCCTGCCTGGCTCTCTCCTCTTCCATTGAAACTCTCAGAGCAAGAGCTAATTCAGGGTCCAAGTTTGGATCCACACCAAAATCATATCCAGATACACCACCTGCAGATGCTGCTGCTGCAGCAGCTGCAAAACCGCTTCCACCTTCTCCATCACCAGTAAAAATAGGTGTACTGCCACAACACAAGGTTACATAAATATCCCAGAAGTTTCGCGCAAATAAACAGATGAATTTATCAGATTATAAAGGAGCGAAGTTTTTATAGAAGGAAGGAAGGATAAAGTACCCTCTAGAAACAAACAAAATACAAATGTGAGAAAAAAATGATACTAGAGGGGGAAAAAACTAACAGAGCAAGGCTTCCAACCTAGAGATGAAAACAACCATGGCTAAACACCTAAGACTCAGATGTAAAAATCATAATGTAGCCAACAAGTCCAAAGACTATATATATAGCGGGGTGGGGAGGGGGGATGGTTAAGAATGTAGTTTGAAGCATGCCAGTAGTGCTAACTGGGTTGATCAAATGAAAGATTTGACATTAAAAGGAGTTTTGGACTTCCTAACTGGAAGAATTCATGGCTATTTGGGGATTTAGTTAAAAATTGACTAAAAGGTTTTTTTTTAAAATGCACAGAAGTTCAAAGTCTACGCTGTCAAACTCTCTCCAAAAAGAGTTAGAAGAGAAGAAGGCAGAGTTGAGTAGAAACAGCAGGGATAAAAGTTAAATGAATAATAAACTTCTAAAATTTTACCGAACTAGAAATCCCGATTCAAATGGGAATGCAGAGTACAAATTTAGAAAAAGAAAAATATACAAAACAAAATTGAACCCACAAACCTTATAAGTACATCCGACAGAGCATTTGGACCAGGTGGAACATGAACCATGTGGCTACTATCATTATTGTTTACAGCTGCAAGGAGTGCTTCCAGCTTCTCTGTCTTCCCCTCATCTTCTTCTCCAAAGTTGACAATGTCAAGTGCAACACTATTCTTTTTCAACTTTCTCCCAATCATCTCCAACATTTTCTTCTCATGCTTGACAGGACTATAATAAAGCACCAAATTAGATTATGGGAGGGGAATCGATTACAAAAAGAATAAACTTCAAACAATGAAGAATAAATAGTTGTTCATACCTTCCACAAAACACAACAATCCTTTGCTGCTGCTTCTTATTCTGCCGATGCTTAAGAGCCAACTGTGCCACCTGAATGGCAGCAGCTAGGTTTATCTCACCGCCTATTTCTAGACCTGAGGAAGAAAAATGAATAAACTCTTACATCAAAAGATGAATCCAATACGATGTAAACTTGTTTCACTTGCTCAATATATACAAAAATGAGTTAGATGAAAGTTTAATCTTTGTAATAGCCATCCCCAGATGAAAGTGTAATCTTTCTAATAGCCATCCATCCCCATGACAGTGTGGCACTTGCCATACACATAGTTGCCGATGCATCTAAAATGATAAGAAGCCAAAAGGAAAGAAACTATGGTCCTATTTGGATAAACAACACAATTAAGCACTTGTAGCATAAGCGCTTATCATACAAGTGCTTATGTATAAATTGTTTTCATAAGCTATCATGGAGAGTTTAATAAATAAGCTGAAAACAGTTATGATCATGTTATAAGTTGTTTCGACAAGATATCTCAACCTATCTCGCAAGTGCTTATACCAACCGATAAGCTCAAATAAGTCAATCCAAATAGACCCTAGATAGCAGAACCGGACAAACTTCCACAACCTAAAAATCCAATTTACATAGAATTTACTTAGAAAACCTTGTACTTAATTGTACAAATGAATAAAATAACACTTGGGGCCTGCTTGGATTGCCTTGTTTGAGCTTATCTACTAGCATAAACACTTGTGAGAGTGTTTGGGAAAACTTATGAAAACAGCTTGTACTTACTTGTACAGATGAATAAAAAAAAACACTTAGGGTCCGATTGTATTAGCTTATTTGAGCTTTATCTAATTACATAAGCACTTGTGAGAGTGTTTGGGAAAACTTCTGAAAACAGCTTATGACATATTCATAAGCTGTTTTCAGATTTTTTTTTTTAAGCTCTCTAGGATAGCTTATAAACAGCTTATAGCTTATAAAAAAACAGTTTCGCTTTATTTTATCTTTCGATATGGAAATAGCTTATTATAATTACTTATATGTGACAAGTACTTATACTATAAGCTGCAAATTAAGCGGTTGTCCAAACTCCAAACAAGGCTAAAAGATGTCGATCTCCCAGCATCCTACATTGTCACCAGATTTCCCCCAACATAGCATAGAACACTTATCAGAGAAAGTATCAAAGATTCAAGAAGAAGAAGAAGAAGAAAAAGCATACCATGCATACAACCCAAGATTTTGCCCAAATCACTGGTAGGGGTAGACAAAACCCGAACTCCCTTCCCGGCCATGGTCATAACACCAACAGTATTTTCAGGATTAGACTGAAATTCATCAAAAAAAGAAAACAATATCAACACACATAAACCCTAAACCTAAAATTAAACATAAAAACCAAGTCTGAAATGCAATATATAATTTAGCCCAGAAAAATTGCTTAGAATCGGAATCACATATAATAAAGTAAATTAATTAGGCGTTGGATTGGAGAGTAACCTGAGTTTTAGCACCGCAAATAAGACTAACAGTGTCAGATTGAGCTTGAAATCGAGAAGGAGAGTAATCACCGTTACGCATATGTTCAGAGTTATCCATAATGATAAGTGTAGCCTATTAAAATCAAAGATTAATTAGTATAAGAATAATGCGATTAAAGAAAACCCTAATAGATCGAATTGCAATGGAGGAATTGAATCGATGAAATCGGAGAGGTTACCTCGAGAACCATTGTTGGAAAGTTGAAGAAATTCGGAAACGAGATTTGAAAGAGTAGAGAACACTTTTTTCTGAAAGATCAGAGAATTGAATTGAAGGTGCTTGCGAAGGAGGTTCTCTACTTAAAAACGATTTTTTATTCAAACACTATAATTCTTGTACAAGTTATTTTAATTTAATAATAAATCAAACAAAAAGTGATTTATTTAAAACAAAATGAGATTTTTATTTTTGAAGAACGAAATGAGGTTTTTTTTTTAAACAAATATTTTTTAAAAGACTTGATGTGAAAAATAAGTTATTCTTTATTTGGTGAAAAATATGAATATATTTTTGTAGTAGATTTCATATGATAACATCAGTGATTCAGTTATGTGTTTGAATGATGTGTGTGAGGATGGTAGGTGGAACTTGTAAGATATTGCCACTATGATACCAACATATATTGTAAACTATATTCATTAGCTTCCAGCTCCTAATAACTTGGATGTTCGACTTCAAGATGCGTGGACTTGGAGGCATATAAAGAAAGGTGAATATACTTGCTCGAGTGGATACTATTGGCTTCTTCAACAAAATAGAGATTGAAATGTGAATTGCAACATGAATTGGCTTTGGCGCCTTAAAGTACCAGCAAAACTCCAACACTTTCTATGGCTTTGTTTTCATAATGCTATCCCTATTAATGTCTGTCAGCATCATTGAAACATGGTAGCTTCTCCAAGCTGCACCCGTTGCTCTTTACCCATAGAGGATATTCTTCACTGTTTACGTGATTGCCCGCACTCTAAAGAGCTTTGGCTCCGCTTGAATATGGGCGTTATAATAATTTTTTCTCTGAATTTGATGTCAAGGTTTGGCTTCATGAGATGACAAAGGGTACTTCCTCTATTTTGTTTGCTACAGGAGTATGGTATGCTTGGTGTTGGAGAAACAACACTATTTTTGAGGATCAACATTGGCGTATTCAGGATGTAGTGCGAAAGACTTTTTTGTTATATGATGAATGCATTTCTTATTATCCCAATCCTGGTTTGATCCCACACTCATCGCGCCTTTTAACTCATTGGATCCCCCCTCCAGAAGGTACACTCAAACTCAATATTGATGGCAGCTTTCTAGAAGATTTTGGTTGTTTAGGTGCTGGTAGTGTTGTTCGCAACCACGATGGAGATTGGATTGCTGGTTTTTCCCACTATGAAGATGGAGGTGATGCGTTATTAGCTGAGTTACGTGCTATCCAGATAGGTCTTGATTTTTTAAGTAAAAAAGGTTATGTCAATATTATTTGTGAGAGTGATTGTTTGGAAGCAGTTGACCTGATTATTGATGGTCATGATCATACCATGCGCACTTATGCTACTGACATCCTTCATATTCGAGATGTTTTACATGAAAATGGAAATACAACATTGGTGCATGTTCTTAGGGAACAAAACATGTGTGCTAATTTTATGGCTAAGGAAGGATCACATGCAAGGTGCTCTGCTCACTGGAATTGCCCTCCGTCTGACATGGAATCACTCATTATGAGAGATAAGCTTGGAACTTAATTTCGACACTTTTTTTTTTCTTTTTCTTTTTCTTTTTCCCTCGTTACAATGTAACACTACCAAAAAAAAATAGTAGATTCCATATTATTTTTTTTATTTTATCTATATCTAAATATAAAGGGATACCAAGTTTTGATGTACCCCTAAAACAAGTTTTGATATAATTTTTTTAAATTTTATCATTCATTTAAATTATTTAATTTAATTTACAATTTTATCATTCTCTTGGTGTAGATATTTATTAGAATTTTAAGCTTGAATCAAATCAAAATTGACCTAATCCTAAGTTAAATATTAATCAATTTAAATTAATCTAAAGAATTCAAATTTTAACTTATTCTAACTGAAATTTGAATTATAAAAATAGTAATTAAAATAAAAATACTAAATGATATAATTTAATGTACAACTTCTTACTTAACTTTATCATCACTCATGAAGATTGAGTGTGGTTTTCATTCAAGAAAAACATATAGATGAGTCGGTGCTCGTCTACGTGCTAGAATACCATAAAGGCAACTGTGAAAACCATTTTTATTCTGCTAGCGTCAACCTCAATTTCATCCAAAGATAAAATTTGAACTAGAGATACATGATAATATAAGATGGTATGATTACGTTATCATATACTAGTGACTCATCAAACAACGAATTAAGACCCCCTAAAAACTCATTGAATTCTTAACATCTCCTTTCTTTGGCTTCTTTCCCTTTCCAAAGGCTTGCTTTGCCTTACCTCCTGATCGGTCACCCGGAGACACTCCATGTCTTTTCTTCTTTGACCGCTCGAACACTTTTCCGTCCTCGAAGTCCAAAGCCTTATCTGCACCATCGTCAGCAAACCCACTCTGTTGCCTCTGCTTCCTCCATTTCTTAACAGATTCAATGCCAAATCATCATTAACATCTACTTCCTGCTCTTGATCAATATCAATGGAGAGTTTGTGTATCCATTCCACATTCTCTGGCCAGCTTATGTCTCCAAGTTTATCTAATAGAGCATCTCTGTTATTTACTGCCTTTTTAGATGGTTCAGCTAATTTCACATCTTCTTCTGATTCTGATTCTGATTCAGATGGTGACATTTCCTCACTCAAATACTCGTTTTCACCATCAATCATTGTATCATCATTAACCAGAGGCAGCTCCATTCAATCCATACAGGTATTAAAGGAGACAAGCAAAAACATTTTAGGCCAAAATAATGAAGTCTAACATGTAAATACAACCAAAATAATGTCTAATGGAAAAAAGATTCCTCAGCCTAAAGGTGGGGGGAGAAGGTATTACTTGCAAAGTACAGTCTAAACTTACACACGATCCGAATTAACAATTGTATGTTAAAGGGATTCCCACATATATTCTATGGCAGACACAGATAACAAGAATCTATGATTATTTTCCTGAATTTAGTAGTTTCAAAATTTCAATAGTTTATTAAGGGGAGAAAGAAAACACAAAGTACATATATTAACACCAGTAATATATAAACATAATAATAGATACTTAATCATGGAAAATTGGAAATAACGTTAGATCAACAAAGTGTACTTTCAAATTACAGTTGCCATTTTCATTAATTGGAACCTAGCACCTTAAAACAGAATGCCCTTTAGCGGCTCTTAAACATAGAAAACGAGAACTGAACCATAACACAAAATCTTCCCTTTTTCTCTATTGATACTGGTTTTACTTTACACATGTACATATTCTCCCTGGCAATTATGTCTCAATTACACTAGTTCCAAGTGATGACAGAAAGTATGAGACAAAAGTTAAATACGAGAGAAGTGGACGATAATGTACCTAGCCATGTTTATGTCCACTATGACAGGATTCATCATCCTAGTTTTATTTTTATTTTTAGTGAAGGTTTGGTGTTATCTATTAAGGCACAACCCTCTGAATTAGGTCCTGTTTGGACTTTGGATAAACAACTTAATTTGCAGTTTATAGCAAAAGCGCTTATCATGATAAGTGCTTATGCATAAGCTATTTCTATAAGAAAAAATAAAACAAAATTAAATTTGTACGTTTCATAAGCTATATTGAAGAGATTGTGAAAATAAGCTAAAACCAGCATATGAACATGTCATGAACTGCTTTCATAAGCTATGTTGAATGAAGAGCATTTGTTACCAACTTTAACTAATTATGTGGTGACAAAATTAGTATACTATAATGGGTGACTAATTTTGAGTCCCGTGTATCAATTATACTTTCTTTGGGTAATTTTGGCAGTGAAAATGTTCTATGGAGCATTTTAAAAAAACTTTAATATAGTCCTTTTAAAATAAACTTTGATACAGTATTCCTATAAAATCTTAATTTATTTTATTAGCAAATATCAAAATAATTTTCAAAACCGAGTTATCAAAGCAAACCAAAATATTAGGCAAGGACAATACAATAACTTTTGCGGTGTTAAGTTTCTTCAGCGGCGTAGCTAGCAAAATTAAGCAGGGGCCAACTAAAAAGAAAAATGAAAATAATTTTTTTGAAGGAAAAAAAGTTTTAAAACCAACATATTAAATTTAAGGATAAAATATGTTTTTAGTCCTATAAATTCTATTTTTTTAGGTTTAGTCCTTAAACAAAATTATTCAATTTTTGTCTTGATTTTTTAAAATTTTACAAAAAAAAGTGTTTTTAGTCTTGGATATAATCTACATAACAAAAAAATTAAGGACTAAAATTTAAAAATTGCTCGTGTTGTAGAGACTAAAAACAAAATAATCCAAAAATTAGTCAATACATGAAAGTTAGCTTATAGCAACAACAACTGATAAAAATTGACAATAGCTATTTAGAAAAGTTGGACAGAATGCATTTTAAGAAGCCAATTTTATCCATAATTGATTGTTTACAAAATAGATTAACAATGTTTTTTCCAATGTAAATAAATAGGTTATTTGCAAGAAACTCATTGCCCATTTAATATGTTTATGACTATTGTCTTGATAATTATTACTGTTGAAAAAGTTTTCTCTATAGTTGTTATTGAGACCGGAAGTTCCAAACCAATACAAATGAATCTATCAATCATGTAGTAATTTTTTAACTTTCTTATCTATGCTAATTTTCGGCAACTAAACTTATTTAGGGTAGCTCAATGTTTATAAAAAATTCTTATTAAAAAAAATCTTAATAACTATTTCTTCAAAATCTATTTTTTATATCCAAAAATGCTTTAAAATTATTTTTGAATACGGATTTTAAGTCATTGATTAGTGATAAATATATATCCCGTGTAAAAGCATATAGTTACATTTATTTTATTAATATATATCATACGTTAATATATATCATCCCGTGTCTTTTTGTTTTTCTGCAGAAAAGGAAAAAATGAAGTAGTAGCAATTGAGAAAGTTTATTTACATAAAAAGAAAAAAAAAATAGGATTAGAAGATGAGAAAAGAGAGAGGACAGAAATGAAAGAAAAAATTATTAATATATAGTTAGTTAGTAATATATAGTTAGTTAGTTAACGTTAAAAAAATTCTTTATAAAAAATTCTTATTAAAAAAAATCTTAA
>Ga0315914_1003968_pt1 | contig 22250 bp, 14 predicted proteins | sample MpolenodulesMG_FD_203920 | JGI IMG/M metagenome (GOLD analysis project Ga0315914, IMG submission 203920) | Medicago polymorpha root nodule microbial communities from Los Angeles, California, United States - elongated nodules | ecosystem: Host-associated > Plants > Roots > Nodule | place: USA...
TGAAATAGACTTCCTTTGTTTTCTTGCTAACCAAAAAAAAAAAAATGCAATCATGGATATGCATGCATGTGAAGCAAAAAAGTGTGTGCGACAGACATAAATGCACACGTCAATCAATAATAAAAACAGACACGAAATAACATCGAAATGAGTGTCTTTAAGTTACAGATCCTAGTGGTTTAAACCTGAAAATGACATGTATCGAATAAGACCAATACATAATTAATGCATTTTTTGTGCGTAGGCTTAAAAAAGGTGAATTTCAAAGCATAGATCCAAACCTATGGTTCAATATTAAATATTCATAGCCCTAAATGCAAAATATTAGCAGGAAAGATAGCAAAAATTGTTTTATCAAGAATGCAAACTCCAAATAGGGTGTTTTACCATTTGAAAAATATGTGGTATTATTATTACTTAGGTTATTTGATTATTTTTCTTTATGAATTAGAAGCATAAATAGTGTGTCCTGAGAAATCAAGTTATAGTTACTACTTAGACAATTTAAAAGAAATCAAGTTAATAACAACTTATACTTTTAATGAAAATCAGCTTAATTACTGCTTAGACAAACCATCATTGGTACCTCAATATAATAGACAAATGTAATGACCTCCTTTCTAGTATTCTAAAAATTCTTCTTCATTTTCCGCGTAACAAACTAATGTAGCTGTTCACACTCTTGCAAATTAAACGAACTACTCACTATGCAACGAGCAAATGCAGTTGTTCACACTCTTGCAAATACGGTCCCAATTAACTTGTCACTGTGGTTTTGATTACCTACCATTTTAAATTGCTGATATTACATTAAAAAGGGGCATTGGTACCTCAAGTGGACAACTCATGCATATCTATAAATATATACCAAGTTAAAAAAATTGATAGTAGGAAGGAATAAAGAAGCTCCTTTATTCTATGAAGTATCATATCACATTCATATGAATACACAAAGTGGAAGAATTTGGATGACCACAAATGCACCAATGTAGAGAACATGCAAGAGCCCCTAGCTTGTTCATATTGAAGATTCACAAAACTGGATTCGGTTCCTATAGTGGCTTCTCAATCAATTTACACTATAAATAACTCTCCAAATGGAATATCATAGTCATATTCTCTGATATCTATTAAGTTGATTTTACACCTTTAAGCACTAGTCTCTTTTTCAATTCATACAAAGCAAAAAAGAAAAGTCACCTAAAAAGAAAAAGGAAAAAAAAACATAGTTCTTCAATTGATTTGAACTGTCACGTAACCAATGACCTTGTTTCTCATTGATGATGTAACAAAAGTTCAAAGAGTTTCCCATATAGTAACTGCTTTTTCATGTTATGGTATAGGATTCCTTTAAGAATCTCAAAATTATAGTTTCACCCCAAAATTTCAAGTTATTACATCCCGTCAGGTTTTAAAAACCTCAATTTTTCATTAATATGTTAACTTATTTAAATCAGTTTGGGTAAAACGTAATTGTATTGAGTTTCCATAAACATATTTTAGTTGAGTTTGCCTAAACATAATTGAATGAGTTTGCGTAAATGTATTTGAACTGTGTTTGCGTAAACATGGTTGGACTGATTTTGCGTAAGATCTAGAAACTCAGATGTTGCGCGCAATACGTGAACTCAATTTACATAAATGGACTCGAATTGGGTTCCCGTAAGATCTTGAAACTCAAAATTTACATGCAATCTGTGAACTTAGTTAAAGTACATATATTTAAATTGAGTTCTAGTATGTGTACACATCATAAACTATAAACTATTTCTAAAAGTATTGTAAAACATTCTTACAAATATTACTGCCTATATTATTAAACCAAAGAAGCTCTTCAAAATGAATAATTCTCTAACAGCATGTTCTCAAGTAACAGAATTTGAACCAACTGAAAGAGACTACATCAACCATGGTGCTTTTACAGTGTCCATCTATAAAATACATTATCAAAATCGTCTCTCTCCTACCTTCAAATCACAGCAAAAAGTAAGCAACTTTTCATTAGGGGAGAGTTCAATGGAGGCCCTCCAGTGCTGGTAAAAAGTTCTTTCAATATTCCACATATTGAGAACATGCTTTCTAACCACTAGCCCCCAATAATGACCATTGCATGTGTAAACAAAGGTGTACTGAGAAGATTATGAGGTGTTCCTGTGTGATTAAAAGTAAGCTTCAGAAACAATAGATATCTGCAATAGTAGTATCCACACACTTCAAACTTTAAAGCATAATATAAATGAGTAAATTGAAAATCTTGTTTTGTTTACATGGACTGTTCAAAAGGTGACATATTCTTGTCAAGTGACCCTAATGGCTGGCCCATGTACCACATTCTTTATTGAGAGTTCTACTTAATTGTACCAATAACTAAATCACATGAGGGGTTGGCCCTAATGATTAAATAGATTTGCTCTATTTATCTTTGATGATGGCGCCTATCATGTTTTGACTATATAAGTTACAACCTTGATCCACTTATCCAGAGAATAGAAAATTGACTCTCCTAAATGTACCTAATTTTTTTGAGGAATGCTTCTGGCAAACTGTTCCAGGAAAGATCATTGTTGTCAATCCTGGATTGCAGAAAATCGCAGTTCCTTCCAATTTCGCTATGCTATAGTGCTATAGCACCACTATAGCCGCTATTTGACAACACTATATACTAAATATCGTATTGCAGATTTGTTCAAATTCCGCAACGCTATGCTATATTGACTCTATAGCAGCTATTTGACAACACTGGGAAAGAACTAATATTCGCTAACCTAAGCCATCTATCTATTATCTAGACAATACCGTTACTTCATATCCAAAAATACATAGATCAATTGTTACAATCTTGTAGTACATATTATATGTGTATTATTCACAATTCATATTATTGTTTTTAATTACCTTCATAATCTTTTACTTCCATTTAAAAATTGTGCTTGTAGTTTTTAAGCTACAAACCTTCACAACGCAACTATTGATTGGTTAGTGGAAGAAACCTTCAATTTTTATTTTTAGTAAAAGTATGTTGATTATCTAATGAATAAAAAGCACCATAAAGCGAAAAATACCATCAATTTAAATTTGAAGTAAAAAAGTTGTCCCTATATTCTCACCATTCTTGAAGTTCCCTTCTCAAAGCAACGATTCTGATAAACATGGATGCTCTAAGTACAATTGCAAACACAAAGGTTCACTACTCATTGACTTGATAGGGGTTATAAGTGGAGGTTGCTGCCACTGCTTTGTGTCGGTTGGGATCCACAAGTCTGCTTCCTTGCTTGTACCGGTCTCTGGAATGGATCGAAAATAAGCAGTTATCTCCCACTTGCAATCTGTTTAGAGTCGACACAATAAGTTTAGACCTAGGTTTTAGCTATGTTTGGAAAAATAGTTTAATTAAGCGTTTATAGCACAAATGTTTATTATATACGTGCTTAAGTATAAGCTGTTTCTATAATAAAATATAAAATAAATTCAAACTGTTTCCATATAAGCTATAATCTGTTTTTCCAAACAGTCTCACAAGTGTTTATGCCAATAGAGAAGCTCAAATAAGTCAATCCAAACAGGCCCTTGGCCTCTATACACACACACACTACCAAAATCGGTAAACTACTTCCAATTGATTCTAAACTAGCAATCTATACGAACTGTAATAGATGATGAGATATGGGATTATTGCAAATTTACAGCAAGAAAAGTATGAGAAAAAGTCAAAAAAGAAAACCTTAATTACACTTTAGGTCCCTCATTTGTTTGAAGCAATCAAATCCTCAGTTTTAATTGAAAATTATGTTTGTATTTTTGTTGTTCAGTTACTCACAAGTGTGATGACCTGATGTCCTGGCGAACGATTTATATACACGGCATGACAATTTACTGAGTTGCGATCTCAATGGACCCATAAGTGACTTTAGTCTATTTACATTCCTGAAAATAAATAGATTAAATATAAAATAACACATTTAAAAAAAATAACTTCCTTTACTTAATAGTAAAGCCATTTATGTAAATTGTTGGTCACATGACTAGTTCTATAGGTAATTGGATGGCCGAACAACAGAAGGACCTAAATTTTCAACCAAAAATTGAGGATTTCATTACTGGAGAAATTATTAGGAATTGTTGGAACTTTAGCATACTACTGCCTAACTGGAGGAGTGTTTGTAGATTAGGCTCTAGTGATCAAAGCTTGGTGACTCTATGATCCAAAAGGTCTAAACCAATTGAACTTTAGCACTATCTATTACATGATATCTGATGTGAGAATTATACCGTTATTTCTCGCGTCCGGATGGATAAAATGATGTTTTTTTCGCATCTGGATGGATAAAACTGCTCCAAATCTTAAAGGCTGTGGGTTTATTGTTATTTTTAGCTTGCCTGGTCTTGTACTTCTTGAGTCTTAGAGGCCCATTTTCTATCTATTAATTGGATTGATACATGTTATTAGGCCATCAGGCTCAGATATCATGTTTGGTTTTTAGCATAGGCCCAATTGGACGAGTGTTGTATATTGGGCTCTAATGAACAAGCCATGCGGTTCCAAGGTCCAAAACGTCTATATCAAATTATCAATGGACTTCACCTCACCTTGCTTATAAACACTTTAGCTTTCGCTATTTTATTTGATATGGAACTTATTTTTTCTACAGGACGTATAACCATGTCTTGACCATATACCAGAGAAAGACAAAAAAAAAAGAAACATAACTGTTTGTTTAAGATTTAAATCAAAGCAAAAGTGATTACAGAGTATTAGATAAAATAATCTAGAGATTTTATGTGAAGCAAAAGCTAATTTGTGTTTGTTTATAATAGTGAAAATCAGTTTTTTAATCTTCTCTCTCACAAACGACACTCATTAAAATCAGATTTTTTTCAAAACCTACTAAACTTCTCCATTCTATAAAAAAATCATCTTTCTTTTTTAAAATTCTGGTTAATTTAAAAAGCTTAAACAGGCATAATCAGAACAACTAAAACATTTTTCTTTCAAATAATTTGTAACAAACGGGCTATGTTCTGTCCTTACCAGGAGGCAGCTTCTTAGTTAGAGATTCTGAGACTGACAGCTTGCTCATAAATAATCTGAGAGATAACTGAATATCAACCTCTTCCACAGCTGAACCATAGGAGAGGTTCATTGCAAGCTTGAAAACAAATTTCTCGAGTGGAACATTATCAGCATTGAAGAAAATAACAGCTACTCTTTCAACCATGCCCTAGTAAATGGAAGGTAATGAACAACTCAGCAAAACAAAAGATAGCAGCTGGGTAAAATATCTGAGAGAGCACTTTTTATTTTCATGGGTGAAATTGTGCGCATGAGCTAGACGCTACACAATATTTTTTGCAGCAGTCTTAAAGAAGACATCCGAAACATAGCTCTAAACATTGATGATAAAAGAAATATGATAAAGTGTTTGGGAGGGGAGCTCTTCGGTTTGAGACCTTAGGTGGAGGAGGCCGCTGTTTGTTTGGGAAGCGGATCTTCTTGTTGAGTTGCTTCTGGTTGCGACCAGGCATTCTAGACTGGATAGGGAGGATGTGTGGTCTTGGTCCCTGACCCCGGATGGGCGTTACTCGGTGAAGTCGGCTTATTCTCTCCTTATTAAGGGTTTGCCAGATGCGGGTGCTCCTCATGGTGACACCCTGCAGGCGACAACCAGGATTTGGAAGTCGTGGGCCCCGCCCAAGGTGATTGTCTTCTCTTGGCAGCTCCTACTTGATCGGATCCCGACTAGGTCTAACCTTGTTAGGCGTGGAGTTCCCCTTCCTGAGAGGGATCTTGGATGTGCCTTCTGAATCCGCGGTGCATCTTTTCATTGTCTGTACCGCTGTTCTTCCGGTTTGGTATCAGGTCTCTAGGTGGTTGGGTTGGGAGTTTGTGATCCCCTTAGGTATTTCTCAGCTGTTCCAGGCTTTCACGGGTCTTGGAAGGGGGAAGAGAGTTAGGTTAGGTTTGCTTCTAGTTTAGCATGCTGTTATTTGGAATTTTGGACCATTTGGATGTCTAGGAACGACCTTCTTTTCTCTGGTGGCACCCCCCGTGAGGTGTCTGTGGTGGATAGAGCGAAACTCTTAGCCTGGAAGTGGTTCCTGGCTAAGTGCCCTGCTAGTTCCTGCTCGTTTCATGAGTGGGAGGTGCAGCCCGTCCTGTGCTGGTATCGGTAGAGTTTTGGTGGTGTTTTGCCTTGGTTCGCTTGGGGGTTGGGGTGGGGGCTTCTGCCTCTTCCCTCCTGGTTGGCCTCTGGGTGCGTTCCTTGGTTTGGTGTCCCGGCTGCTTTGGCGGGGCGTTGGTGTTTTTGTTTTTGCTTCCCCTGACGGTCTCGCTCTTTCTCCTTTTTATTGTTCTTTTTTCAGGAGGTTGTTTTTTGGAGCGGCTTCTGGGGTTTTGTCCCGGGGTCTCTCCTTTTGGTGGTTTTTGCTAGCGTCTTTTGACGGCTATTCTGTTGTATCTGTACAGTTCTATCTTTATATATATATATATTTTGCCATTCAAAAAAAAAAAAGAAACATGATAAATCTAAGTGTCTGTTTGGGTATAAGGCATTTTCTGTTTTTCATTTTAATTACAAAACCGTCTTATTGTTTTCACTTTGCTTTTCTGTCTCAAATAGTTGTAAAGGGAACAGTAAAAACAAAAGTTTTTCTGTTTTTCATATGTAATAAAAAAGAGAATGCATATAGTTCAGTCATTCTAATGTATTTAATTCTCCATGTTTGCAGCAATGCTTATCTTCCTAAGGTTATAGCTTTACACCTTAAAGTTCTCTTTCACCCTACTTTGGTCTTTTCCTTTGACAAGTATTTTCCCTCCACTTGGTCTGTCAAGTAACTCTTTCATCTTCCATAGGTTTCCTATTCATAAATTGCCCTATTTTGAAAACCGCTCACCTTTGTGTGAACCGGCACGCAGTACTAATTAGCGGTTCCAGGACCGAACTATGTGACTATGTCCCTCAAAGACACTATAATTGAGGTACTGATCTTATGGTAAATGGTTGTTGTAGCTAGGAAAGCACCTTCCTTTTCCCCCTCTTAAGTTGAGATTATTGTAGGTAGGCATGTGGGGGTGCGAAAAGCTCTAAGACCAAACCTCCAGGTTAATCAGAAACTATAGTAATTAAGAGTTTAATGGACATGCAATGATGTAAAATAGTTTTACACCAAAATCTAATTAGAACTCATGATATTGTCACGTAAGCCCACTTTGTAACGTCGGTGTAAAACTAGTTAACACTAACAGTGCATCTCCTCTTTTCTCAATAGTTAATAGGTCCTAACTCTCTAACTTTGACAATGGGTTGCCATCACCAACAATGAAACATTAACAAATTTGCATCATCAAATAACATGCACAAGATGATATACTCATTTGAGTTGTATCCGAATTCTACATCACAATTGAAGCAACCTATATGCTATAATTCAAATTCCAAAGCAAGAAATCAACAACACCTCACATATTAGGATGAGTGGAAAAAAAATAAAAATCAAACTATTAAAAAGACCAACCTTTTGTATAAAGGGAAGAAGTCCTGAAACAGTGGCATGTATGTAATATCTAAGCTGAGGATGACAAGCCCTTTGGACCACGACATTCATATACCTTGCCCTCTCAAAAGCACCTTCTCCATAACCAAAATAACAAAAATCAATTCCAATCATTTATTCTGTTGAGTTATCAAATAAACTAAAAGGAATGTGCATACAGTAAAATAAAATTGCACTGTGCAGCCAAATATCATTGCTTCTTATTTTTGCAAGCAACCAAACAAACATAAAAGAGTACACCTTCAATTTGGTGCCTAAATTAAAATTATCATTTTCTCCTATTTGGTACTTAAACTTCAGAAATATAATAAAAAGTCCATCAACTATTCTTATTCTATCAAAATAGTCTATTTTTTAAGGATAAGTTATCTCGGATAACTTATCCTTAAAAAATGGCTTACATGGTAAGGACTACACCCCTTACAAAATCATGTTAAGGAATTATCTCATCTAATGTGAGACTCTTAACACACCCACTCGCACCCAAGATTGGACATCTGGGGCGTGACTGACTAAACATTTGGAGTGTGATCCGGGCCAGGTACGGGAGGCCATGAAACTTTTAACTAAAAAAACATGTTGGCAAAGAAAGAACACAAACCTTGAGGATAAATCCCTTTGAGAAAAACAACAGAAGTAATAGCAACTTCCAAAAATTCAACCAAAACCCGACCTATTTGCCCTGCAACATTAATCATTCTTAATTAGTACTAAAATACAATAATCAAATTCAAAATCAAAACTTTAGTTGCTAAATTCAAACCTTGTAGAGTTTGATCCTCTCTTCGCTCCATCACATAAAATTCCCATAATTCAATTTTCAATTCTCATTTCTCTCCAACATTTCATAAAACCCCCTTTTTTAAAAAGGGCATAAAGTTCGATAAAAATAACAACTTTACCACAATTTCGACCCGTTTCCAATTCGGGTCACGTCAAAACCACATGGGTCGAATTTGACCCGAATTTTCTTTTCTTCTATACGCTACTTTTGATGACTCTCTCTGTCACTACCCAACAGCGAAAATGGCAGGTGCGACTGTAATTTTATTTTTCGTTTGAATTTTGATTAATTGCTATTGAATTTTGATTGAAAAAGATTGGATTTTGATGAATGGTTGAATTGAATTTTGAGTTTTAATATTGAAATTTGAAAATTTTAGGAAAAAACAAAGAAAAGATGGAAGGAGGAAGAAGAGGGAGGGCTTGTGTGGTTGTTTTGGGTGATATTGGACGTAGCCCTAGAATGCAGTACCATGCTCTTTCACTCTCCAATCAGGTTTTGAATTTTTTTTGTTAATTTCCAATTTTTTTATAAATTACATGTTATAATTAAACTTAATTAAGAATTTAATTTGCATGCACTGTCTATGTATTCAATCATATCTCATCATGTAAATATTTGTGGAAAACAGTTTTACACGTTCAGTCTATAGAAATTAATCTGTGTATTGACTTGACTTGATTTGATTTATGAGTTCCTGTAATGATTTTATTTGTACTGTTGATTGATTGATCTAATGGCTTTTCTATGTGTCATTTCAGGCTTTCTTGGAGGTAGATATTGTTGCATATGGAGGTAATTTTTTTTGGGTTGAGATCCTCTGTAATACCGGTCACTTTCATTTGGAGAGAGATACATAAACGAGAGATTGATGTATTCAATTTTTTATCATTCAAAATTTGTGATTGTCTCTTAGCGTTGTCAATCACGGATCATGGAAAATAGCAGTTTGTTCAAATTTGGATATGTTACATTGTTATAGTGTCACTATAGCCGTTATTTGACAATACTTTGTAAGAAATAGCTTATCCTGAAACAATGGCGATTTGTTCAAATTCTGCTATTCTATAGCGCTTTGACAACATAGTGGAGATGAACTCAATCCTACTTTTTCTGTATTTGAATTGTTTAAAATGAACCATTTGAGTTGGAATTTATTAGTACAACATGATAGGAGTTAATTACTCATTTTCAATTACAATATGAGTTAATTTTTGTGTTCAATGTTTTGTAACAGGTTCAGAGCCTCATACTTCACTTCTAGCCAACCCATCTATTCATATTCACCTAATGGTATGTAAATGAAGTAATCTTGCGAGGACAAGTTTTTTCAAAAAGTTGATTTAGTTTTGGAACATTCTCAAATTTTCAGAAGCAGTGGCCAACAGCACGTCAAAACTTACCAAAGATACTTCAACCTTTCATGCTTTTATTGAAGCCCTTGATTCAGTTTGTTATGCTTCTTTGGTACCTTTGTGTAAAGATACCTTCTCCTGATATTTTTATTGTCCAGGTTAGTTAACCTTTTATGTTTTCTTCCCCCGTGTATTGATAGATTCAATGCTACTTGCTCTTGCTTAAGTTAGATTTAATGTAACCAGAGATGTGTACTTCAAAATTGGATGAGGCCATTGCGTGAGAAACATCGCAGAAGCTAAATAAATACCATATTCGCCTAGTAGTTTGTGTTAGATTAGAATAGTTTGGTGTTTACGCTGCAAGAGTGATTCTATATTACCCAACTTTTCTATCTTCAGAGATGATGTTAGGCACTCTATGTGTTGAAGGAAATTTATTCTGATTTTTGGTTAGATTTAGGTCATGTTTGAATAAACAGTTGAATTAAGTGTTTATAGCATAAATGCTTATATATGTTATTTCTATAATTGTACTCGCAAAAGTACAATAATCGTAATTAGGGTTTGTATTGTATTGGTCATGCCTTGAGAAGGCTCTCAAGGGTTGTATTTATAGCCCTTTATGGGCCTGATTTATGGTTACTTAGGCAGTAAGTAATAGGGGCAATTAGGCATTTAGGCGGCTTTCTAGAGGTTTCTAGAAGCAGATTGAGGCGGCGCCCTAGGGAGGGCGCGCCTTGGGCCTTAGGGCCCTTCTGGAGGGCGCTAATTCTAAGAGGGTCTAAAAGCCTTTCTGGAGGTCTTTTAGGTCCGCAGGAATATATTGACGGTCCAATAATAAAAGATTAAATAATGTCAAACTAATTTCACATAAGCTATAAGTTGTTTTCATAAATTATTCTGGAGGGCTTATGGACATGTCATAAGTTGTTTCCTTATGTCTCTAAAACAGTCTCACATGTGCTGATGCCAGCAGATAAGCTCAAATAAGTCATTCCAAATAGGCCTTAAATGTGTAATGATTCATTAACAAATGAAGCAAAACAACCGGAGCTAGCAGCAGTATGATTCTGAAATTTTGTACTTCATTTCTCCCGTTCCTTTGTTTGTGCAGAATCCTCCTTCCGTTCCAACTCTGGTGGCAGTAAAATGGGCTAGCTGGTTGAGGAATTCATCATTTGTTATAGATTGGCATAATTTTGGATACACTCTACTTGGAATGTCCCTTGGAAGGAATAGCCGTTTTGTCTCTTTATATAAATGGTATTAGTTTATCATTTTTAAATTTTTACATTTGCTGATATGAATTTTTCTCTTTGATCTTTCATGAATTCTGCTTTCCTATACTTGTTGGTAATGTTATTAATTTTCTTGACTCCATTTAGGTTTGAGAAGCATTATGGTAAAATGGCAGACGCTTCTCTATGTGTAACAAAAGCAATGCAACATGAATTGGCTCAAAACTGGGGAATTAAGTAAGAGAGTCAGCTAAAAGTTAAAAAATATTGTTCCTTTACATATAACTGTTTCTGTGAACTGTGAATCAATCTGATCTGGTGTTCATTCCTTAACTTCATAGTGCTATGGTATTGTATGACCAGCCTCCCGACTTCTTTCATCCGGCTTCACTCGAGGAGAGGCATAAGGTGATACAGTTGTCCAATTGTTTAGTAACTCTGAATGTTGTTACATTTTATACCAAGCATTCTTCAAGATTTCCTAATACAATATAGATAGTTTATAGTTGTTTTGCAGATTGAATGAACACTTTCATCATCCTCTTGGTGTTGGAGATTGTGTTAGCAACGGTGAGATTGCTTTTACAATCCTGCTATATATTGATCTTAGTTGTCAGCATATTATTTGTTAATGTCCTTGCTTCTTGCAGGAACATCACTGATGAGTAGCCAAATTCAAAATGAGACTTTATTCACAACTGAGGCTGGTTCAAACGTAAGTTTGAAGCCAAACCGACCTGCACTTGTTGTAAGCAGCACAAGCTGGTAAGTTTATCCTTTAATTAATTGCATGTGTGGTAGCATTTAAATTGTTGGTATATATGTTTTATTTACGTCGTATAACCCCAATACAGGACTCCTGATGAAGATTTTGGCATTCTCTTAGAAGCTGCTTTAATGTATGACAGACGTGTTGCTGCTATATTAAATGAAGATGATTCACTAGATGAGGAGGTCATTTGGAAAGAAATATCTGACGGAAAACAATGTTTATATCCGAGATTGTTGTTCGTCATCACTGGTAAAATTTTTGCTTATTTCACCTTCTGAAGCATTGAGAATCATAAGTAACTATTTAACGAAGAATCTTCCTCGATAAAGGTAAAGGTCCTGAAAAAGCAAAGTATGAGGCTAAAATAAAGTCATTGAAACTTAAACGTGTGGCATTTCGTACCATGTGGCTGTCTGCTGATGATTATCCATTATTGCTAGGTACGTTGGTTTGTTCTTTGATTTTGAAAATTTCGTTGCATAGTCATGAATTATTTGATGTTAACATCTTCGAGTAATTTCAGGATCAGCTGATCTTGGTGTTTGTCTACATACTTCATCCTCGGGATTAGACCTTCCCATGAAGGTAACCTTGTTATATATCATTGGATAAACAAAGATGTGGTGTGATATGTATAGGCTATTCTTCATTTCATGTCATAAATTTTGCTTTGGTTTTGAAAGTAGTTTTTTCCGTGACGAAGTCGTCAGCTTTATATTTTTTGAGTATGTTGGTAACTTTTGACATCTTATTTCAATACAACTATTTCGTTGAGTCATATCCATTCAGCATATTTCTAAATTTTCTTCTTTGGCTGTACCAGGTTGTTGATATGTTTGGCTGTGGACTGCCTGTTTGTGCTGTTTCATATTCTTGGTAAGCTATGTACTTCCTTTCAAAATTGATGTTTGTATTTTTTTGAAGTTCAGACATTATGTTCGTTTCATTTATTCCTCAAATCTTTTACTTTCTTGAAGCATTAAAGAGCTGGTTAGCGTTGACAAAAATGGTCTTCTCTTCTCTTCATCTTCAGAGCTAGCAGATGAACTTTTGGTAAGTTTGTTTATGATTACATGTACGGTATTCACTAGATAATACACGTTCTATTTAAACTATATCTTAGCCATCTGTGTGCATTCAGTTATTGCATCCTTGTGGTACATTTAGATATTAGATGCAGATAGACATTACATTTCATTTTTTTAGATTGTTTTATCTCTTTAAGTTCTTGATTCACAACATGGATAATATTTATGTCTAATCATGAGCATACTAATTTGTTTTCTTGTTGAATCTACGTAGACACTCTTCAAGGGATTTCCCAACGAGTGTGATTCTTTGAAGGTTCTCAAATCAGGTGCATTAGAAACCGGTGCTTCATCAAGATGGGTTACTGAATGGGAAGAACATGCAAAGCCACTGATAACCGAGGCAAGTTCATACTGTTTTGCTTTACATCTTTTCATAATCAATTCTATCATTCATATGCATGATTCATAGCCAATTCTACTGGTTCCTTTTTATATGCTGCCTTGGTTTAAAGGGTTAAAATCCTATTAACCTGAAATTAGGGACATTTGAATTTGCAGGTTATGTCAAGATTTTGATTTTCTGTGTTCTTAGAAGACGTTTTTGACCAATGACAGCAAAATTTGGTAAATCTGTTGGTTTGATTGATCCTATAGATGGTTGATTAGCATCATATGCTAATAATATGGTTTGACGATGTTCAAGTCAGAGTTACCTTCAACAGAATATGTATGCAGCAATCTCCAACATCTGTCTAATGTTGACTTGCTGCATTTGTTGTAAATAGAAGTCTGAAAATTTTGTTTTATTTGAATCAGGGTTTATTTTCTTTTAATATGTACCGATTCTGAGATTCATAATATATTTCAGTAAAAGTGAGGTTATTTTATACTAAAGCTTGCAGTTTAGATTGTTGTTTTCTGGTGAACTCGTGTGTACTTTTGACAAATTACTAGTTGTTAAGTGTGGCAGAACTCGCTCCCAAGATTTAATCAACAACGGGAAAGAGTAAATGAGAAACTACAATTGAAATATATAGGACAGTACTATTAAGAAATTACAATTAAAATATTTAAAATCACAGCAACATGACCCGACCCTTGCACACAAAAAAGGAAAAACAGGAAACAATGAAACTATACAAACATCGTTTCTAGAATAATTTATTGACACATTAAAGCCTGTCCTCGAACTCGGAGAGAGGAATCAGTTGTTCCTTTAAACCTTTCTTTTTTCTTATCTCGACAACACGTGCAGCAGCTGGTGTCCCAGGTTCTAACGGATCAGATGGCACCATATCCCAGTGGTCAAATACCAACTGAGGGAAAGCCTGTCCTCCAGTTTGAGCCCTTAATGATTCATTGAATTGAAATGATTCAATAACAGGCAAGTATGCCTTAACATTGTAAAGTGGGGTGTTAGGCCTCTGAATTTCGTCAAACACATGACCTCTTTTCTGATTAAGAACACTGTATATACCTCCAAGAGCATGTTCAGGTGCTTGTATTTCAACCAGATACACCGGCTCTAGAAGTCTCGGCTTTGCTGTAAGCATAGCAGCATAGAACACTCTTCTAGCAGTTGGAATGATCTGGCCACCACCTCTGTGAATGGCATCAGTATGAAGAACAACATCACAAACCTCAAAACAGACTCCTCGCAGGTTCTCATCAGTCATTGGACCTTCTTTTGACGCCATCTGAAAACCTGTAACGACGGAGTCCTTGATTTCATTCAGATATTGTACACCTTTACATGTGTCTACCACCATGTTGGGACCTGCTGCCTCAGGGCCGAAACACCATACTTTTTTGGCAAGATCTTTGTCCCAACCAAACTTGTCGGATAATATTTTTAAACGGTTTTTTGGGTCATCCATTGGTCCAATCTTTCCATCATCAATGGCCTCTGCAAGCCCTTCCTCCATTGGCCTTGCTTCCATGTATAAACGGTTGTGTTTGTTTGGTGACTTGCTCATCACAGTATGGCTAGACTTCTCAAGCACAGTCTCGCGGAAAGAAACGATAGGATCTGATTTTGTAATCTCAGCTCCATTCATGAAATCATCCTGCAAATCCTTCAGGCAGATTTCAAGATGCAGCTCACCAGCAGCAGCTATGATATGTTCTCCAGTCTCTGAAATTGTGCACACCACCATGGGATCTGACTTTGCTAACCGTTTAAGGCCTTCGACTAGCTTGGGAAGATCCGATGCAACCTTGCATGTAACTGCTACACTTACCACAGGTGATACTGAAAACTTCATAGCTCGAATAGGATGTGCGTCGACTTCTTTCTCATTTGTTAAAGTAGCATTCTTGGTAATGAATTGATCCAAACCCACCATGGCAACTGTATTTCCACAAGGGACATCCTCCACGGTTTCTTGCTTCTTTCCCATCCAAATAACCGTTCTCTGAACACTTTTCACATACAAATCTTTCTTCTCCCCAGGGATGTAATTTGGTCCCATAATTCTGACCTTCATACCAGTTGAAACCTTACCTGAAAACACACGACCGAAAGCATAAAATCTACCCTTATCAGATGCAGGAATCATCTTTGAGACATAAAGCATTAAAGGTCCTTCAGGATCACAATTTCGGATTGCGGAAGCATAAGGATCATCAAGGGGGCCCTCGTACAAATTCTCGACACGATACTTTTGAGCCTTGGCAGGAGAAGGAAGGTGAAAAATCATCATCTCCAAAAGGGCACTACTAGCTGGGAGCCAACTCTGCATAACACGCTTCATCAAAGTCTTTCCTGTGAATTCTTTCTCTTCCGACTTCAAATTCACCCCAAGCTTCTGCAACATCGGCCACAACTTATCCTTCTGATCATTCATACAAAGTTCAATAATCTGCTTGATTGGTTCATAACAAAACTGAACAAAACCGCGCTTGCAAGTAGGCGTCGATGTGTGCTTGTTAGTCCACTTTTTGGTAGAAGAGTCAAAGAAATTCTCACCCCAAAGCCTATTCATCATCTTCTCCTCATCAACTCCAAACTTTAAAGCATACATCTTAGCAAAGTTGGTTAGGGTAAAAGACCATCCATGCAAACCGGCGGAAAAAGCAACTGTTCCCTTTTCAGGATAAACTTGAACATCACCAAGTAAAGCATCTTCATAGGTTGCCATGACAACATTCACACTCTCAATGACTTGCTGAATTGTCAAGTATGCCTCTTCTGCATCAAGATGGAGCTCAAGAAAACATCTATCCATTTTGTTAACAGTTAAAACAGGTTTAATCCTTTCTCCAAGTGCTTGTCTCAGCACAGTTTCAGTTTGTACACAAACCCCCTCGATACAATCCACCACCACAAGTGCTCCATCGGTGATTCGAAGTGCGGCTGTGACCTCAGACGAGAAATCTACATGCCCGGGAGAGTCAATGAGGTTTATAAGGTACTTGTTCCCTTCGCGTTCTCCCTTGAAATTCTTCAAATCACCATCACTCATCTCATAGTGGAGAGAAATACCGGTTGACTTGATCGTTATGCCACGCTCAGCTTCGTCTTGACGGGTATCTGTCATCCTAACATCTCCTGCAACCTCTTGTGCTATAATGCCCGCAGCAGCCACAAGAGAATCAGTTAGAGTAGATTTTCCTGCATTTAAGAAACTAAATCAAAATACTGTAGTATCTACAAAATAATCCAATTGAATGAAAAAAAAATTGAAAATATTTTCGTTTTTAGTTTCTAAGACAGAATGCACAAATGCTAATTAACAACATTTATTGCTCAATTACATTCTCAAGTGTTAATTATCAAACAGCTTATTTTCTAACTGCAATACTGTCTGAAATTTTATTTTCAAAAGATCTAGGTGTACCATACCGTGATCAACATGAGCAATAACAGACATATTCCGAATGTTGTGTTTGAGGTCCATGATCCGTCGAAGTTCATCCGCTGTGAACTTCACCTGCACAATTGTACATTATATTGACAAGTTTACAAAAATTAATTTGAAAAGGAAAGTGAGAGAGAGATATAGAAAGACATGTCGACTCACCATCTTGACAGGTTTTATTCCTTACAAACAAGAGCTTGACTGTGAAAACATAAAAAATGAGCATAGATTTAGTACTTGAAAGATCAAAAGTTTGAAATCCAAAACACTACTAATATTCATAATCACTGTTATATTTCAAACAACAAAATGAAAATGAACTTTACCACAGAGCAGAATTTACCTGGTGGAGGATGTTGTGGAAAACAATGAAAAGATCACATTAAACCCTTTGCAACAGACACTTGATTAGTACTTGGAAGTTGATTACATGTTAGAGTAGAAGACCAATAATTGTCATTTATAGAACTGAAATATTTAGCTTAGATATCTGTTGAGTAATTGGAGTCAAACATTGAAAAAGAGAAATTTATTAAAAACTGAGAGTTATTTACTAGAAAGCTTGCTGCGTGGTAATTGCTATATTAATAAATAAGCGAGAATTATTGACTTAGGAAGCTTTATTTTTTATTTTTGGTAGAGTGATCCATCCAAGGAAGTTTCTTGGAGTGCTGTGCAAGAAAATTGACTAGTTCATTTTTTCTTAAATATAGTAAATTATTTTTATTTATTATGGTTAATCGAAGTTTGAAATTTGTTTTCGAACATATCAAATGTTCATACAAAATTTACTGTATGAGTTATAGTCTTTAAAAAAAAAAACTGTACGAAATTACGAATTGTATTTACGGTACAGAATTGTAACATTCTATTGAATACTTTTGTGTTAATAAATTAGATACATAGTTTTCTTTCAGAAATGAATATATAGTTTTTGATCAGGAGATTCAAATTTGAATAGATACTTTTGTAAAAAAAACACTTTGAATAGATACTTCCATAACATTTTTCTATAAATATGAAATTTCACCTATTTGATAGTTAATTAATCTCGTATCATACTAATGATCAAATACACAAAATTTGATTTGTAATCTTAAAAGTTGACATTTATTTACGTTATTAAAAAAAAAAAGTTACACCACACATTCAAACATACTTTTCCCAAACACACTTCATAATTGAGATTTATGTAAAATGGACGGATCATACAAATTTGATAAATGAAATCTCGTTTTCTTTTGTTTGTAGATGAAGTGATAAATATCATATAAAATTTATACACAACTGTGAGGTTCTATTTGCAAACTGTTAAAAATATTGATCAAGTTAATTCCTATGTTAAGTGACACATAGACAAACACAAACACAAACACAAGTCTCAGGACACGTAGGCAAAAGTCCGACCAAATCGATATGAAACTAGATTTTAATTGAAAACCTCTAGTAGTATTTCTTATTTTCTTGTTCCTCTTATGTTCTCTGAAATGATAAGAATATGAATTAAAACACAAATGTCTATTTCAAAATTGTCTTCTTCCTCTCTTGCATTGTACTTGACATCTATTCTATTTCTAACCATGTACTCAAATTAGAGTCTGGGTTGCTCCATTTAGGCTAAGCTCCATTTACTCCATTTAAGGTTTGAATGCAAGACATGTGGCAAAAAAATATTTAATGGTTGAGATTTTAAATTAAAAAACAATTTTTTGTAAACTGAAAATACAGGATAATAACAAACAAATCAGTTTCTTCTTCTCTCATACCACTGCCGCTGCGTGAAACCAATCATGTGCCCCTCTCTTTTCATTCGACCAGCTTCCTTCTCTCAAGCTTTTCCTCTCATCTTCTCCTCTCTCAACCCAGATCCCTATTTTTCTTTTACCCATCTCTTCTTCATTCCTTTCTAATACAAATTTTCTTTTTGTAATTTTATTCAACAATTCTTGTCAATTTTGAAGAGAAGTTATGGTCTCAAGATTGACTGTGACTGCTACAAGAAGAAGAGGAAGACTGATTATGACTGCTACAAGAAGAAGAGGAGACGTGATTGTTATTTTTTAGCAGATTATCATGTATTTTCAGTATACAAAAAAATGTTTTTTAATTTAAAATCTCAACCGTTAAATATGATTTTGCTACATGTCTTGCATCCAAACCCTAAATGGAGTAAATGGAGCTTAGCCTAAATGGAGCATACCCAAACTCCCCAAATTACAATCCCATCCATCCGAAGGCAAGATACATAGTTAATGGATAGAGAAAATTGCAATGTGATATTAAGGCAACAACATTGCTATTTTGGATTGAAAGTGAACAGGTAGGGGCTTTAATCTACTAACTATTTATTAAAATTTTGCTGGGTGGCTTTACAATTTTGCCCTCCTGGATGGCAATTTGGTAATTCACTAACTCTTTGAAATTTGTTTATTGCCACTTCATCTGTATATTGGTATATAACTCCTTTATTACGATTGCGATGACTTCATCAGTTTTCTTCTTTGGTGTAGTTTGTGAAGCAAACAGCGGTTCCGTAACATCACCGGCGATGACAGAGATTCATCATCTCTGATTGGAGATTCCATCATAATTTCGTTTTTACCCTCCGACAATTTCACTCCCTCCGCCATAACAATTCAGTGAAGTAACAGATTCCGTAACAGAGTGGCGACGACGATGAAGAAATTCTTCATCGAAGCAAATAGCAGTCCGGTAACCTCACTGACGATTTGGAAATGCGCCTGCAAGTCAAGGGTTTGGTTTTTCCAGAATTTTTTTTTGCTTCGACTGTACTTTCGGTTGCAATTTATTTTTCCAGAATTTTTGTGTGTTTCAGTTTAGTTTTTTCTCTCCCTGTTTCTTCCTTTTTGGTATGAGATTGCATGGTAAAAGCTTTGTTTCTCCTGATTTTTTTAACTGATGGTGATTTTGATTGCATGTTTTTAGAAAGTTGTTATTGTTGTTTGAAGGGTTTGATTCTTCGGTTTTGTTTTGTTGTTTAGCGATTCCGGCTTGTTTTTTTGCTTTGTTTAGTGATTTTGTTGATTGAAGGGTTTGATTCTACGGTCCTTGGGGAAGACCAGACGCATAAAGAAGTGGCGCGTGATTTCACCTTCAACGATGATATCGTAAAAGATTGCGTAGGAGCGTTTACGGCGTAGAAAAGTACCGAAAGCGATGAAAAGAAAAAAGGACCGGCGCAGTTAAGAATTTACAATCTCGGAAACACGTCGCCGGTGTCGATGGGTAAGCTTGGCTTTTGCTGAATATTTTTTTAATTTGATGGTGAAATTCATGATATACAAAGTTTTTTGATTATACGAAATTTCATTATATAGAAAATTTATGATATGCACAAGGTGTCGAAATTGCTAATTGATTGCCTGTATTTTGAAATGTAAACTTTGAGAAAGGAGAATGAAAGTTCAGATGCTTTTAAAAGGTTACACTTTACTTTACTTACACACTTTGATTCAGTCTTTTTTAATAGAATTTGAGAGGTGCAAGTGTATCAGCAATTATGAGTACAAATACTAGAGATTGCATGAGAATAAAACCAAAATTTTATCTGAAGACAGAAGCATCAATAGGGAATTGGATGAAGAAACTCACTGATCAGTAATTGAAGCTTTTCGAATTTTTACCTCAACAAATTCAATAGCAATTGATGCTTGAAAGAGATCCACATGGAAATGTTCAGGTGCTTAATGGTGCTATGTTGCTATGCTTACTGTGTTGATTTTGCCCATTATGCAATTCGACTAGACCTCAATGTTGGTATATTCTCAATTAGGTTGCTAAGATAGAAACAGAGAAAATGTTTATTCAAATGGTTGAAACTGAGTTGGAGAAGAGAAAACAAGAAGGCACGTACAAAGGCGGGTTCAAAGGGCAGTCTCACTTTTTCGGGTACTCCATCTAATTTATATCAGACTTGAAGTTGCAAGGTTTGATGATATAAGTTGCTCTGTAACAAAAAAGAGGTTTTGTGGACCTGCTTCATAGTTTGCCTTTAACTATTATTTTTTTAAAAAATCTTTTCACCATACATTTGCTAATGGTATGACTATGTTCAACCTCATTGATTAGTGTTTGTAGTTACAAAAACTCATTTACAATATGCAGCTATGAAGGGAGATGTGGTTTGCCAACTAATTTTGATTCGACTTACTGCTATGCATTGGGTCATGGCGATGGAGCTCTCCTTCAAAGTTTTTACAAATGCATTTGCGATCTCTCTTTAAGAGGTTTCAAAGGAAGATCATAAAGGGAAAAAAAGTTATCGGTAAGATTTATTCTTTTGCAAGTCATTGATTAAAACGTTGCTTTGTGTAACATTGTTTGAATGGAATTAGTGTTTAAGAAGTTATCAGTAAGATTTATGTACTATCGAATATGCTAAAGATCGCTACATATGATAAAAAGGGAAAATGATTGGCCTAATATGTAAAATCATAGAAAAATTGAAGGCTTAATTACAGTTTTGGCCCCCTAAGTTTCCCAAAGTTGTGATTTTGGCCCCCTAAAATAAACAACTCTTTTCAAGCCCCTTGCCCCTTAAGTTTACTTTCTGTTGCAATTTTAGCCCCTCATGGCAATTTTAGCCCCCTAAGTTTACTTCGAGTTTTTTCTCTCCTTCTCCTTTTTTGAATCGGTCCGATTTGTATAAGTGTATTTGAAAGGCGCGTTTTTCCTCTTTCCTCCACCCAGACAGACCAACCTCACACCCAAACTGACCCATTCCCTATTGACCGATCATATGACCCCTGATGGATTTCGTAAGAGGCCTCTTTCTATGAAAGGCCAACGATGGAAACACATTGTTGTAGAAGAGGAGAATAGGAGGAGATGGTGGGAGAGGTTTGTGTGAGAAATGGTGGGGGAGATGGATGGTATTTATAGGAATGGAGGGTTGAAAAACCATTAATGGTAGTCAAAAAACGTGTAAAAACACGTTTTATAAAGTTGACCACAGCCCAAAACGTTTGCAAAACGTTTTCTTTGTGGTGCAGACCACCAACCAAAACTTCTGGTGCAGTCTGGAATATATAATCCGGATTACACATGGATTCCGGATTTTATATTCCGGAAAAATACGATTATGGCGTGGTTTTGATCCGAACACCAACCTAGCGGCAATCTACTGCAACGGTGGAACACCACCCCATCTGTTTAGGATTCGCAACGATGTCACCCTCTCCGGGCTGAAGGATGAGCTGAATCAAATAAACTGTCAACTCAACCATAGAGACACGAGGAGGGTGGTCGGTGTTGAATATCGATGTCCATTGTCCAACTCATCCAGATCTATTTGGTTCAGCCGAATGAAACTCACGAACAACGACGACGTGAGAATCATGTTCTCTGTCTTTGGTCAGCACAATACTAGAGGACCGATCGAGTTGGACGCTTCGTTGGTTAGATCTGCTGAACAAATTCTGAAAAGTTTGCACCTGCCCAGGAACTACGAAGAGATCCGAGCTCTGTTGGAGGGACCAGAGGAGGAAGAAGTTAGTTTAGATTATCTGTGATAATGTGCTATGTTTTAATTAATCGCGTGTTTTATGTTGTTTTAATTGCGTGTTAGTTATGTGTTGTTGAATTAAGTTGTTGCATTATGTTTTGAATAATATATATATTATTTAAACTTTCA
>Ga0315914_1003969_pt1 | contig 22250 bp, 16 predicted proteins | sample MpolenodulesMG_FD_203920 | JGI IMG/M metagenome (GOLD analysis project Ga0315914, IMG submission 203920) | Medicago polymorpha root nodule microbial communities from Los Angeles, California, United States - elongated nodules | ecosystem: Host-associated > Plants > Roots > Nodule | place: USA...
TTGATACCAACTGAAGGTGAGAAAAACACAAGAAGGGGGGTTGAATTGTGTTAGCTTTTTTTTTTAAAAAAAAAAACTAAGTCCAGTGTTCAGAGTCTTATGCAACGAATAAAGCAAAGAGAGAGATAGAAGAAAAAGACACAAAGCAATTATACAAATTCCTTCTACAATCTGGAAGTAGTTTTGTCCCGCTTGCACTTCCAAGGAGAGTTCACTAAAATCAATGTCTGATTACAATTGCTTAAGCATCAAAGCAAGATGTTTCCTATGCTCAAGCACAAACGCAAGAGTCTTCCTATGCTCAAGCGCAAAAGCAAGAAACTTCTAAACAAACACAATTACAAAGAAAATGTTTGAGGTTTGAACACTTGATATACAATCAGTGGTGCTCACAATACAAATCAGATACAGACTCTTAAGACTCTAGAATTTCTAAGATATGAAAGTTGTTAAGAAATTCTAAGTGAACTTTGGCTGAGTTTTGGCACTTGTAAAATTGTTGTGAGTCTCTTACAACCTTCAAGTCTTCACTCCTTTATATAGAGGTGTGAAAGAGACGTTGTTGATTGCCAGCACATCAAAAAGAGTCGTTGTTGAAGCTTGATAATCATCAATGATCTGTTGCTTGATTTGGTTATTGTCCTAAGATAGAACAATTTCAAATTCATTCCTTGCATTGAGAATAACCAGCGTAGTCACAACTGTTATCTTGTACTACTGCAGACATGGGGAGTGGAGTAATGGAGGTAGTGGTTGTACAATTATACTATGTCCTTTTCCTGCGCTCTTCAGTGGATAAGCATCCAATGTCTTCTAATTCCTCTGATATAGTCGTTGCTCCAGGCTTCCATTCCTTCTGCAATCATATCCATTCAGAATAACAACTTTTAACAAACTTCAGCTTCCAGTCTTCAGACTCTGATGAACTTCAGCTTCTGATGGTTCTTTAGACTCTCTGATGACGTCAACTTCTGGTAGACAACTTCTAATGGTCTCTAGACGTTCTTTGTCTTCAGACTCTGTCTTCATTCTTGCAACACAAGCTTCCTTTTTGTAAATTCCATTGCTCTCATTTGTTCTTCCAGAACCTATACTTGAATCAAAGACATATAACTTTTTTTGTCTATAGTCCTGCACACTTGAATAAATATTAGCATATCCAATTAACATTTTTAATACCTTGTTATCATAAAAACTCAAAGGTGATAATGTTAAACACATTTTGTTCCTGTTTAATCAATTATATACTCGAAATATTTTAGTTATAGCTTCACTTATCTCTCATCATACACCTTAATATCTCATAGATAACGGGAATTTTTTTTGTATTCCTTAACTTCAAGAAAGAAAGAAGATGAAAAAATAAAAGAGTTGGGCCTGAATGTTTGTTTGTTTCTGTTTTACACCTGAGTCCGTTGGATGAATCAAATGACTAGGATTGTGCAACAGTGACACAGCTGCAGGAAACTTAGATGCTGAGGATCCGATGTGATATCTCCTATAAAACGCAGCTTGGATTGGATTACCACCTCCTATTACCATTACTCAACGCTAAGGACAAAAAACTGCACAGCTCGAAAGATCAAGATCAAGAAGAAAATTAATTAACTTTTTAGATGGGTGGTTCAGGTACCTACGATGTGTTCATCAGCTTTAGAGGGGAGGATACTCGGCTAGGGTTTACTGGATTTCTGTACAATACTCTATCTGAAAAGGGATTCCACACCTTCATTGACCACCACGCTGACGCGGGAAGAGGAATAACGAAGACACTTGTAGATGCAATTGAAGAGTCCAGGATTGGGATTGTTGTTTTTTCTGAGAACTATGCTTCTTCAACATGGTGTTTGGAAGAACTTTCCTGCATTCTTGACTCATTTTCCAAGAAGAACAACATCCTTCGATCTGTTTTCCCAGTATTTTACAACGTAGATCCTTCTCACGTCCGACATCAGAGTGGGATTTATGGACAGGCACTTGACTCGCACCAGAAGAACAACAACTTCAATTCTGATAAATTGAACAAATGGAAGAACGCTCTTAAACAAGCAGCTAATTTGTCCGGTTTCCATTTTAAACATGGGTCAGTCTTTGTTTGTTTGTTTGTTTGTTTCTGTATTTTCCATTTTGTTATTTTATACTTATTTCTCTATATCTCATTTATCAGGGATGGATATGAATATGAATTAATTGACAAGATTGTAGACTTGGTCTCCACCAAAATTGATTCCACCCCTTATTTACGTGTTGTCGATCACCCAATTGGTCTCAATTATCGAGTGTTAGAAGTAAACTGGCTTCTCAATCATAATAATACTCATGCTGCTACTGCCGTCCCATCCCATGGACTCAAACTGCTCGGTATCTACGGCATCCCTGGAATAGGGAAGACAACCCTTGCTCGAGCTCTATTTAATTTCATTTCCCCCCAATTTGATGCCTTTTGTTTCCTCCAAGATGTCAGAGAAAATTCAGCAAACCGCGGCTTAGTACATCTTCAACAGACTCTTCTCTCCACCTTAGCTGGACAGACGAAGAAGAAGAAAGACTTCCAATTAGCAAGCATCGGTGAAGGACTTCTGCTATTAAAGAATATGCTCCACCGCAAGAAGGTCCTTTTGGTTCTTGATGATGTTAACAGCTCAGATCAGTTGCAAGCTACTCTTGGAGGAGGCCTCAACTCTTTTGGTTATGGAACCACCATCATCATTACTACCCGGAACAAACACTTCCTAACAACTCACGGGGTTCATACAACATACAAGGTAGAGGAGTTGACCAAGGACGAATCCCTCGAGTTGCTTTGTTGGAATGCTTTCAAGACAAACAAAATTTATCCAGATTATATGGACCTGTTAAACCGTTTTACAGCTTGCGCATCTGGCCTTCCTTTGGCTTTGGAGGTTATAGGCTCATACCTGCATGGGAAAGGAGTAAAAGAATGGGAATCTGCATTAGACTCCTATGAAAAGACTCCTTCTAAAGATATCCAAACCATACTTAAGCTAACCTACGATGCTTTGGATGGAGATCTCAAGCAAGTTTTTCTCGACATCGCATGTTTCTTCAAAGGATACAAACTCTCAGAGGTTGAATTCCTACTCAGTGCTCACCACGGTAACTGCTTCAAACCCCACCGTTTCAAATTCTTGCTGGAAACATCTCTCATCAAGATTGACGAGCACAATCATGTGAAAATGCATGACTTGATACGGGACATGGCCAGAGAAATCGTGAGGCAGGAATCACCCGACCACCCCGGCAAACGCAGCAGGCTATGGCTTACTACGGATATCGTCCAAGTTTTAGAAAAAAACACGGTAAGACTCTTCTCGTATGGATAATTGATTGCTTGTTTGTTTTTTCATCTTTAGTAGGATTTACTTCTTCTGACCATTATTATATATGTTATTATTACATCAAATACTTTGTTGAAAGTTTCATTCAGTCTTTGATTTATTTAGCTCTTTAAATAAAAATGTAAACATGTTGAAACATGCACGTATTGCGGTTAACTCATATGCTCTCTGACGTGCTACTTGAAAGGGAACAAGTGAAATTCAAACCATCGTTCTGGATTTCCCCAAATATGAAAAAATGGTACAGTGGGACGGAAAAGCCTTCCAGAAGATGACAAGCCTCCAGACACTTATTATTAGAAGTCCGTGTTTTGCTGAAGGTCCGAAGAATCTTCCAAATAGTTTAAGAGTGCTGGAGTGGTGGGGATATCCTTCACAGTCTTTGCCTTCTTATTTTTACCCCAAGAAACTAGCTGTTTTGAAGTTACCGCACAGTTCCTTTATGTCACTGGAACTGTCCAAGTCAAAGGCAAGTTACCGCACATGTTCATTCTCACGGTCTTATATTAACGGATTAATTTTAACATCACTCACCTGATTATTCTCTTTCTTTTTTTTTCTGCCAGAAGTTCGTAAATATGACATTTTTGAATTTCGATGAATGTAAAATTATAACACATATGCCTGATGTATCTGGTGCCCCAAACTTAGAAAGGTTGTCTCTTGATTGTTGTGAGAATTTAGTTGAAATTCACGACTCTGTTGGATTCTTGGATAAACTTGAAATTCTGAATCTTGGGAGTTGTGCAAAGCTTCGGAATTTGCCACCCATCCATCTGACCTCTCTCCAACACCTCAATCTTTCACATTGTTCAAGTCTTGTGAGTTTTCCTGAGATATTAGGAAATATGAAAAATATTACAAGTCTTTCTTTGGAGTACACTGCCATAAGGGAATTTCCATATTCAATTGGAAATCTTCCCCGACTTAAAAGTTTAGAACTGCACGGATGTGGAAATCTTCTGTTACCAAGTAGCATTATTCTATTGTCAGAACTTGAGGAGTTGAGTATTTGGCAATGTGAAGGGTTGAAATCATATAAACAAGACAAAGGTCCAGAAAAAGTTGGTTCAATAGTGTCTTCAAACGTGAAGTATATTGAGTTCTTTTCTTGCAATATATCAGACGACTTCATTCGAATAGGTCTTTCTTGGTTTTCCAATGTGGTAGAATTGAACCTTTCAGCAAACACTTTCACAGTTCTTCCAACATGCATCAAAGAATGCCGCTTTTTGACGATACTTATACTAGATTACTGCAGGCAACTTCGAGAAATCAGAGGAATTCCACCAAATTTAGAAACATTCTCTGCAATACGATGCACATCCTTGAACAATTTAGACCTCACAGATCTTCTCGTGTCCTCCAGAGTCTGTTGTCCTTTGAGAGAGCTTGTTTTGGATGATTGTGAAAGTCTTCAAGAAATTAGAGGGATTCCACCCAGCATAGAACTTTTGTCCGCAAGAAACTGCAGATCCTTGACTATCTCGTGCAGAAGAATGTTACTGATTCAGGTTCATCTTATTTTTACTTGTTAGATTTGATTTTTGATATTTACACTGACTCATGTGTTGCTGAACTTCTGTATTATTACAATCAGGAGTTACATGAGGCTGGAAATAAGAGCTTTTGTTTGCCCGGAACACGAATGCCGGAGTGGTTTGAGCACCGTAGCAAAGGACATTCAATTTCTTTTTGGTTTCGTGGCAAGTTCCCTGCAATATCTCTCTGTATTGTCGGACTCATGCATAAAATCCCTACCGGGTTCAGACCCACTGTGATCATCAATGGCAATATAATGAAAACAATGTTGCCAACTGAAAAATGGTTTGATTTTGAGTTCCCAGTGTTAACTGATCATATATTTATTGTTGGTGAAAGACACATAAAATTTGAAGATAATGTGGATGAAGTACTTTCAGAAAATGAATGGAATCATGCAGTGATTTCTATTGATATTGATTTTAAATGGAACTCAAGTGGACAGTTCACTTCGTGGATTGGACTCCATGTGATCAAACAAAAATGCAGCATGGACAGAATTCAATTCACCAATCCTTGCAACCACTAACCGATCCTGAAAGAAAAGCATGTATTGGGGAACACAGTAGATTCTCAGAGACTACTGGATCGGCTGCAAAAATAAACGACTTCATTTTATATATTGCAACCATATTTAAAACAGGGATGATAGTGGCTTTCACCGCTACCACTTCTAGCATTATATGGTAATGTGAATTTGGATTCGAATTTGATATGAGTAGCATTACTGATGTCTTTGGTAATTTTCTTGTGCCTTTTTTTTTTCTCAGTTCTCTGTCTGTTTGCAATGGATGAAGTTGTGGGATTAGCTTCTTGCAAATGTATGGTAGGGAAGGCTGTCTGTTATTGCAATAGATCCGTAATGGTTGCAACTCTTCCGTGGATCCCGCTATTTTCATTAAGCTTGAGATTTTCGTTTAGTTGTTTTGAATACTGGCAATTAAAAAGATGATATGTGCGTTTCAGATTTGAAGACCAAACCATGGCTTCTTTGTTGCATGCCTTGAGATTTGGCCACAGGAAGAAAGGGCGCACTGTAAGACCCAGGTGTGGAAATAGCAACTTCTGCAAGTACAACAAAGGAATAGCTAATAGCAACTTGATCTTCGTCAATGGGACCAATAGAAGCAAAAGTGGGGACCTCATTAATTTTACAAGTGTTGATTGATAGCAAAGGAGAGAATGAAGTGCAGTTGAACGTTTGGGTTGATAAGAACATATGATAATTTGACGTTGTTGGAATCAGCTCCAGTATATTTTTCTGAACAAGTTTGGGCTTGAGGAGAGGGTTGTCGTTGCTCCTACATGAGTTCATGAAATGAACAATAATAAGAAGAATGCTTTAATCATCATTGGAAGTTCCATTGTAGGGCCAGGAATTGGATTTGTTGCTGTAACTGCGTCCACGCAGTTACTGTTCTTAACCGTCCGATTGGATTCAACAACCAAGATCTATTAACTGTGTTATAACTGATGTGTAATATGTGTTATAGCTGCCGTCCGATCTCAAATAAACAACCAGGATTAATTACAGCGGGAAACTGCGTGTATGAAGTGGCGTTATAGTGCTACATTGATTGTAAATAATGCACGCACTTCTTTGAATTTGTAAATTAATTTCTTTCCCATAATGCCTGCGACTTTGTAGCACCAGGTCACCCGTTTGCCTTCTTTCCTTTTTACTACCAAGAAAATGTTTGAAAAGATTACTTGTATTATATGTTTGGCCCTTGTCTTTGAACTTCATAATTTGAAATATTAAAGACCCGTTTGGTGCACATGATAAGGAGACATGGTATGATAAAACTATCCTATCCGATCTAAATCCCTTGATAGGATAGTATAGTTTGTGTGTTTTGTGCTTTGTTGGTATGTGGCTTGATAGGATAGGATAGTTAAGCGTTTGGTGTTTTGTTGGTATGTGGCTTGATTTGGGTGATTTGTTTTTTTGGGTTGTTTTTCGAGCGGGTTCTGTTTGCGCTACTATTCGGGCCGATCACTTTTGCTTTGAGATCGGAAGTTAGCGTTTAGTTTCAAGTTTTCAAGATGGTTAAGGTGCCTTCTTCGATGTTCTGGGAGATGAGGGGTGCCTTAGTGATTTGTTTATGGAGTCTGGTGGGCCGATCACTTTTGATTTGAGATCGGGAGTCAGTTTAGTGACTCAAGTTTTTGGCTTGTTTTGGTGTCTTCTTCGATACACCGAGGATCGATTGGTGTCGGAATCTGAATGAGTGCGGGATTTGACATAGTTGTGGTGATGAGAAGGTGAGGTGTTGTTCGTGGTGATGAGAAGGTGATGTGTTGTTGTTAGGTATTTTCAACGGGTGTGTTGGTTTTTTGGAGTGGCTGTGGTGTGAGTAATGGGCGATAGGTGTTTGGATTTTGCTACCATGGCCATTTACCATGGAGGTGTGAGGTTTTGACTCAACTTTTGGTTTATGATCATTGGTGTTTAAGATGTACGATATATGCATTGTTTTTTTGGGTGTTCTGCCTATATACGGCGCACTTGATTATTAATAAATTTTGCCGTTCAAAAAAAAAAAGTGTACACCAAATATATTCTACCTTTATTTTTCTAGTTTGAGTCATTTTCATATAAATAGAACTATGTACTACTGGCAATGAAATAAATTACTAAAACGAAGATAAAAGACTTGCATGCTATTCAAATGATGATAACTAAACTTTCAGTGGAACAAGCAAAAGTAATTTTGTGACGATTGTATTTTAAAAATAAGAGTGAAATCTAATTCTGATCCCTCACAAAAATCACATAACCTAATTTAGTCTCTGAGAAAAAATAAATAGACAGCAACAAATAAATCATGACAATTAGGATGCGTTTGTTTTAGCTTAAAAAAAGTCTGTTAGAAAAATATAGATATTTTTAAAATAAAAAATTGAAGGTATTTTGTGTTTGTTTCCTATCCAACAAAACATATTTAAAAAAAATGATTTTCAACTAGTTTATGTTTTCGAAATAAATAGATTTTGGAAAAAGCTTATTATAATTGCATTTCATTTTTAGAGTCAAATAGATTTTTTTTGATAAAATAATTTTTCTAAAAATCCTAAACAAACACTTAAAAACGACAAAAGTGAATTTTATTTTTATAATTTTTTCTTTCTAAAAGAATTTAAAACAAACACACCCTTAGTCCCTCTGTCAAAGTGAAATCTTATGTTTTAAAGGCTCAAGATCCCGATAGGCCCTTCTTCGGATGTTAATAATTTAAGATAAAATTGTTTTTTTATTTTGGTTTCAAATGTTTGATTAGCATAACAATGATGTTTGGGACATGTGTTTTTATTGTTTAAGTTTCTTTTTTAATCAGAATTGTTCAAGGTTGATCTAGAACTACCAAATTGAGATGTTATGATTTTGTCAGAGATTAATATGGATATTGTAATATTTGGTATGGACCAAACAGTTCATATGGACACATGAGATTGTTCCAATTGAGCTCTTGAGGATCGATTTCAGTTGCACTCCATTTGATGATGTTGCACATAACATAGTTTTGAAAATTGACAACAAAAAAAAATAAAAATTATGGGTCCTACTACTGAGTGGGTTTTATGATTATTCATTATTTTTACTTTTTTAAAAAAATTTATATGTTTTTATCTCTCCAAATATAAAAAATGCGCACACCATAGTTTTGGTTTTTTCAACACCGTTATTGTTAAACTATGGGATAATACTAATACTTTAGATTAAATAGTAGTCACGTTTTTTTTCTTCTTCTTCATTTCCTTGATCTTCTACAACTACTTGCAATTAGAATCGGCCTATAAACTATAAAAGTAATAAAAGAGACAATAACAAGATTTTATTTTGGTGCAAAAGGCGGGCTTTCTCTCAATTTTTTTGGCCACAAAAGATGACAAAGTCGGAAAAAAAATCTAACAAATTAAACGAATGTTTCTAGACATGCAAGACTCGAAAATGTCATCCAACAAAAAACTTTGAAGCTCATTAGGGGGAGTCAATCTGCACTTTCGTTGCTTTCACGTCAAGTATGAATAATTTTGTCGGTCTAATTCAAACTTAAAAGCTTTCAGATGCACCTAACTAAAATAAGAATCGTCCCACTAAATTTTCAATTCTAAGTAGTCCTGTCGACCATGATCTTTAAGTCACTCTCCAATATAAGATGAGCGGTGTACATGCCCTCATATTTCGTCATGAAAAGCATCACATGTTTCAATCTTTCTAAAGTAGTCATTGATCAATTTGCCACTATAGTCGCAAAAATCCCTCCACACCAGTACTAGATCCCTATCAAACACCATCACAATTAAGTTTAACCCAACCAGTTAGAGTTCTCACCCAACCAATGTATATAGTTTACTTTTGATGAAGTCTTTCATGCACAAGGTCTAGGGTATTGTCTTCTATCTCTTTAGTAAACTTTTGATTTCCCAGCGTTGACTTTCTCTAAAAAAATTATTCAAACATATGAGGGATTAATTTGTGGATTCAATTTTGGTTAAAATGCTACACAGTCATCTATTCTAGGCCATAAATGGCACATAATCACTTTAAAATGTCAGATAATCACAACAGACAGTCTGGTGATGAATTATGGTTCAAGGTCTAAGTGTCTTAGTTCATTTTTGACAAGGACTAAAATTTGTTGTTTTTTCTCAAGCATGAAATAAGACTTCAACAAAAAATGAAATAAGAGCGATATATTATGTCAAATATACTTATGATAATAATTGAAAAATGAGTTCTCATAGTTCAAATATGCTAATGAGTGTTTTTAAGACATTTGGTTAAGATAATAAATATAGAAATATAATATTATAAATTATAATATATATTCAATTTTATAGAAGTTTAAAATTGTGTTTTTCAATATAAAACTTCTATTTTTCAGTTCATTAACTAGCTCTTAAGATGATTGTTAGACTTGAAGTAATTCATTCTAGAGGTACAGAGGATCTAGAGGTACAAAGAGTCTAGAGGTTCTGGAGGTCTAGAGGATCAACTATAGAGAATCATCACAGAGGATGCATTGGTGCAGTACTTTATTGTATAACTGTTATAATGCATATACTTTAGATTATAACAAGTTTGTTAGAAGTTTGTTACTAGCTAGAAGTTAGTTGGATAAGGATGAGTTAGTTAGTTAGTGATTAACTCACTATACGGTTTATTTGGTAGTCAAGTAACCATAGTTTTTTTCAGGGGAGTCAAGTAACCATAGTTAGTTATAAGTTTTGATTTGTGTATATAAGAGATGCATTGTATTGAGACGAAGTGTACTATTTGTATTACTCATATCAATCACTTAATTTGAATAAAAGTTTTCACTTTCAATAATCTCTTTTCCCTCTTTCACTTTGTTTTTTCATAATTCATTTGAGTTTTATCAAAAATTAAGTAGCTTATTCCAACAAATTGGTATCATTGAGCCTGGTTCGTTCCAAGCTTTCAATAATGGCAAATGGAGGTAAAACCTCTAATCAGTTTTCTGCAAATCTTCTAGTTTTCAAAGGTGAAAACTGTGACTGACGGTGCGTCCAGATGAAGGTGATATTCAGATTTCAAGATGTGTTTGAAATCGTGAATGATGGCTTTCCAACATTAGAAGCAAATGCGACTGAAGCTCAGAGGACTGAGGACAGTTCATCGTGACAACAAGAAAAAAGATGGAAAAGGTTTGTTTTTGATTCACCAGAGTGTGGATCAAAACATCTTTGAGAATATAGCGAATGGTGCATGGGATGCACTCAAGAAACTATATGGCGGTGATGAAAATCTCAAAAAAGTGAAGTTGCAAGTGCTAAGAAAGCAATATGAGAATACATGGATGAAAGAATATGAAAGTAATACATAATTCTTTTCAAGATTGGTATTATGACTCAGAAATCAAATGAAGGCTTATGGTGAAACTATCACTGATTTGCAGAAGATAGAGAAGGTACTAAGATCTTTAACTACAAAATTTGATTATATTGTGGTAGCCATAGAAGAATCAAAAGAATTATCTGAAATGAAACTGAAAGAATTGCAAGCATCTTTGGAAGCTCATGAGATAAGGCTGAAACAAAGAAAATCTGAGAAGAATACAAAACAAGCATTGCAAGCAAAATTCTTTAAGAAGACGAAGGATGATGCATCGAAGTTTAACAAAGGAAAAGATAAGTGGAGAAAGAAGAAAACAGTGATGAAGGTTCTAGGGAAAAATTCAATGAATCAAGGTGAATCAAGAAAAACTGGTTCTTCAATCAATAAAAAATTCAAGAAAAAGATTGATATGAAGCAGGTTCAGTGCTATTGCTGTCAGAAGTTTGGGCACTATGTAACAGATTGTTATCGTAACAAAGACTCCAATGCAAGTGACAAGGATGAAGCACAACTCGCACATGCTGGTAATGGTGATTCAGATGAAGTTATGCTTATGGCTAACACACAGTTGGCAAACGACAATGCTAATGTGTGGTATCTAGACACTGGATGCAGCAATAACATGATTGGGAACAAAAAATGGTTCATCAAGCTTGATAAATCATCAGTGAGGAAAGGAATCAAATTTGCCAATAATAGCCAAGTTACTTCTGAGGGTATGTGGAACATTCTTGTGAAGAGAAAATATGGTCAAGAAGCAATCATAAGTGATGTGCTATATGTTCCTTCCATGTCAAGTCATCTGTTAAGTTTAGGACAATTGCTTGATAAGAATTATACTATGAAGCTAAAAAACAAGGAACTGAAGGTGTTTGATGCAGAAACAAGGCTGATTTTGAAATCTCCATTGTCCAACAATAAAAATTTCAAAATCTTGATCAATATACTTGATCATTAGTGTCTTGCTTAGAGAGTAACTGATGATCATAATTGGATTTGGCATCAAAGATACAGCCACTTGAATTTCAAGAGCCTGAACCTGATGCATAATAGGAAAATGGTATATGGTCTCCATCAAATTAAGGTGCCTACGAAGTTGTGTGAAGAATGATGTGCAGCTAAGCAAGCAAGGAAGTCATTCAATAAAGACTTGCCTGTGAAGTCAAAGCAGAAGCTGGAGGTGGTAAATTCAGATGTCCATGGACCATTTGAGGTGAAATCACTTAGGTAATTGCTATTTCTTAACTGTCATATATGAATTCATAAGATATATGTGGATTTACTTGATACAAAATCAAAATGAAGAATTCACCCAGTTCAAGAGATTTAAACTGCGAGTTGAAAAACAGGTTGAATGCATTATTAAGAAATTGGGAACTGATGGTGGAGGTGAATACATTTCTACGTAATTTTCAAATTTCGTGAAAAAGAAGGTATTGAGTATGAAGTTATAGTTCCCTATACACTACAACACAATGATAAGTGATGATATAGCTGAGAGAAAGAATATAAATATTCTGAATATGGCAAGGAGTATGCTCAAAGCTAAGAACATGCCGAAAATATTTTGGGGGTGAATTTGTATCAACTGTTGTGCATGTAATCAACGTGTGTCCTACAAGAAAAATGATGAATAAGACACCATATGAAGCATTTACAAATTACAGGTGTGAAGCCCAGTGTTGGTCATTTTAGAATCTTTGGCTCATTATGTTTCAGACATGTACCTGAACAGATAAGTAAGAAATTGGATGATAGAAGTCAAGCTATGATCCTAGTAGGTTATCACTCAACACGTGACTATAAATTGTTCTCACCAAATGAGAATAAAGTTGTTATAAATAGAGATGTGCAGTTTGATGAGAGTAAAAGTTGGAACTGGCATCAGAATTCTGATAGCTCAAAGAAGAATACTAAAAACCCAAATAAAGTTAGAACTGTGTTAGAAGAAGAAGAAGAACATATTGGTGAGGTTGAGCCTGATCAAAATATAAGAAGGTCAACTAGAGCCAGAACTCAATCAGTGAAACTGAATGAGTATGATAGATTCCCTGATCAAGCAGTTGATGAAGAAGGTAATATGATAGAAGAAGCAATGCTAGCAGAATCAGAACCAACAGATTTAAATCAAGCAATGAAGGATCCAAACTAGTTAGCTGCTATGAAAGAAGAACTGAAAGCTATAGAGAAGAATAACACATGAAGTTTGTTAACATGTAAGGTAAAAGGGATATAGATGTAAAATAGGTCTATAAGCTGAAACTGGGACCAAATGGTGAAGTTGCTAAGTATAAAGCAAGACTGGTAGCAAGAGACTTCCATAAAACAATGGAATTAATTTCAATGAAGTATATGCTCCATTAGCAAGGATTGAAACTATTATAGTAGTGGTTGCAATAACATCGTATAGAGGTTGGAATATGCATCAACTTGATGTAAAGTACGCTTTGAATGGACCATTAGAAGAAGAGATATATTTCAAACAACCACCTGGTTTTGAGATCAAAGGCTAGGAAAGGAAAGTGTATAGGCTGAGAAAATCTTTGTATGGTTTAAAGCAATCCCCCCAGAGCCTAGAATAATAGAATTGTTAGCTTTCTCACAAGCTCATGATTCACTAAGTGCATATATGAACATGAAGTATATGTTAAAGGCTCAAATATGCAGAATCAGGCCACTTTATGTCAGTATGTATATGATTTGCTCATTACAGGATCAAATGTTGACGAGTTGACAAAATCCAATACTAGTTAAATGTTTGAATTTGAGATTACTAACTTAGGAAACTTATCAAAGATATTCTAAAGAAATTTAGAATGAGCAATTGCAACTCTGCAATTACTCCTGTGGAAGCAGGTGCTAAATTGAGTGAACACACAAATGATGAACCTATGAATGCTACTATATACAGACAAATTATAGGCCCACTCAGATATATGTGCAACAAAAGGCCATATATAGCTCACAGCGTGGGATTAGTTAGTAGGTTCATGGAATAGCCTAAAATTTTCCATCTGATAGCTTTTAAGAGAATTTTGAGATACAATAGAGACATACTTGATTATGGAGTGCTAATTCCTAATCAAAGGAACACTGATAAGAAAGCAACGATCTATGGATGTTCAGATTCTGACTGAGAAGGACATCGAGATGATAAAACGAGTACTATATGCCACCTCTTCATGATTGGTGCTGCTCCAATCTCTTGGAGTTCTAAGAAGCAGGGCATAGTAGCTTTATCACCTTCTGAAGCTAAATATGTTGCAACTTCTTATGCGGCATGTCAGGCACTATGGATTGAAATGTTATTGGAAGAACTGAATGCATTTGAAGTTGATAGAATCAAGTTTCTTGTTGATAATAAGTCAGCAATTGATTTGGCGAATCATCCTATAAGCCATGGCAAAAGTTAGCATATCGAGAGAAAATTCCATTTTCTGAGAGATCAAGTAAATAAGATGAAGCTGGATTTGGAGTATTGCAAATACAGAGATGCAACTTGCAAACATTGCAAACATTTTCACCAAACCATTGAAAGCGGCAATGTGTGATGAACTGAAAAAGCTTATGGGGATGAAGAGACTCCCTAATATGAATTAGGAGGAGTGTCTGGACTTGAAGTAATTCATTCTAGAGGATCTTCGGGATCATCACAAAGGATGCATTTGTGCAGTAATCTAATGTATAGCTGTTATGATGCATATACTTTAGATTAGAACAAGTTTGTTAGAAGTTTGTTATTGTCTAGAAGTTAGTTGGATAAGGATGAGTTAGTTAGTTAGAGATTAACTCACTATAGAGTTTACTTGGTGGTCAAGTAACCATAGTTAGTTAGAAGTTTTAATTTATGTATTGTCAAACCCCATTTTTTGACCTAAGACACCACTGACACGTGCCGTCTGACCCTGGTCAATCTCTAATTTTCAGTAAAAAATTCGGTAAAGAGGTATTTTAAAATACCTTATTTTTGGTTCCGAGTCGGGCCCTCTTCTCTCTTTATTTTGATTTTGATTTTAATTTTGAATACCATCTTTTATCAACTTTAATTTTATTTTTTATTCCGATCTTATCCTTTTTCATTTAATTAGTCTTTTTTTTTTCTTTCACTTTTACTATTATTATTTGTATTTTTATTTTTATTTGTTTGTCTAATAATGATTCGATAAGTCCAAAATTTGTCAATATCAAAAATTCGTCCGTATCCGAAGTTGTCCCAATCCAAAAATCCAGTTCACACGCTTTCATCCTCAATCCAAATCCAGCTCAAGCCTCCTCAGTCCCCAAAATTTTGCAAAAGATGCACTTTTTCTTCTCCACAAGCTAGGAGATTCAGTTTCTTTTTTGAACCCTATTCCAATCACTATAAAACAACCTGCAAAACACACAGGGGGGGCCAAAAAAATTCATCCCCAATTTCCAGAGAGCCAAAAATTCATCAAAAATCAAAAGCACAGTCAAGGGTTCAAACCTATTTATATGTCTCCCCTAATCCCATGCGTGCAAACACACGCCATTAATGTGTACCCTACCTCCCTGATCCTCTGATTGCTGATCCAACGGCCTATATCGTTCCAGACCTGTCCCCTTAAGCCCAGAACCAATTCCTTAGGCCCAACACGCCTGCTGCTCTTTTAAGGCCCAGACTCTTTTTTTTACTTACCCCATACCCCATACTCACTGTTTACACCCCCTTTTCTGCATCATTCATTTTCGTTTCTTTTCTTTTCTATTTTCATCATGTTTATTTTCTCCATCTGTTTTTACTCCAATTACATTTTATTTTACTACATCATATATTATTTTAGTTTACTTTCGCATTTTATTTTTCAAGCATTTCTGAATTATTAGAATTGTATATTAGACTTTAATGTAAATTACTTATGCATCTTTAGTTTAGTTTTATCGCTTTGCATTCTAATTCACTTATTCTTTGTAGTTTATTTTGTAACTCGGATTTTAGAATGTATATTAGGTTTAAAGTAAATGCATCTTTAGTTTAGGATTATTATCATGCATGTTTATTTTCCCCGCAGACTCCAAGAATGTATATTAGGCTTAATGTAAATCATGCATGTGTGCGTGTGTGTGTCTTTTATCGTTTTATGCTACTAATTTAGGTTAGGTTTTTTTTTGTGGTGATCCAATGTCGCCACAAAATACCTACGCTTTTATTTTCTTGCTTCGATAGTTTTAATTTTAATTATTATTTAAAAAAACAAATAAACATGCAAATAACCACAAATTAAAAAAAAACTTTTTTTCACAATAAACCTTGATTCAAAAAAAATCAAGTGATCCTTTTATTTTATTCTTTCATAAATCAAAATTGCAATCAACTTTAAATTATTTTAAGTCTTTTTCTTTTAACATAAAAAATACAAACGAGTTTATTTTGCCATTTGGCTTTTCATTTTAAAACCTTTTTCAAAACTAATAAAAAACACACAACCAATCAAACGTCAATTTCTACCCTGAACTACGAGGTTTTGATCCATCACGGGTACGTAGCCAAAGGATACTCGTCCTTCCAAACAATAAAAAATGTAGATAAAATAGGTCTTCTTTTGTCTTTTTATCACTTTAAATTCCATTTAAAAAAAAAACAAGCAAGTTATAGCACAATTAATTAAATAAAATCAAGAGGTTCCCCATAGAATACTATGGATATTTAGGGTGCTAACACCTTCTCTAAATATAACTAACCCCTGAACCCTTAATCTTTTAAAATGGTGTTTGAACTTTTTTCCATTTTTTGAAAAATAATTAAAAGTTCAGTCGTAAATAAAAGTGAGTTAAACGCTAATCAAATAGTCTTGATCCTCGAAAAATGACGCGACATCTATATAAGATGTGCATTGTAATGAGACCAAGTGTACTACTTGTATTACTCATGTCAATCACTCAAGTTGAATATAATTTTTCACTTTCAATAATCTCTTCTCTCTTTAATCTTATATTTATCTCTTCTATCTCTTTCACTTTATTTTTTCATAATTCACTTGAGTTTTACCACAAATTAAGTAGCTTATCCCAACAAGACTGACACACTGTTCATTGCATGACTTAGCAATTAAGATAAAATAATAAGACAACCTCTTCTGCATATTGCCACCGTGTTTTTAAAGGGTGTGATTTTTGCTTTGTTGCTTACTTATATAGTATATTATTTTAGAGTAAATATATTTAATCATTCACAATTTTATGGTTCAACTTAGTCTCTTACAAAATAATACTCATGCCCGTCTCAGTCATTGTTATACATAAGATAAATTAATATGTGATTCATTATAACAAATGAATGAAATAATTTGCCCTTGATACAAAAATGTGAAGAGACTAATTTTTTTTTTTTTTTTTTGTCTAAATGAACAATGAGAGATCAAATTAAAATATTCAATTTTTGTTTTATGAAAAGAGGATTTCTTGAATGTGTACACCACACCACTTACAGGACTTCACCACACCACACCACTTACATTTCAATTTTTTTTTGGCAAATAAAGCTTAGTATTATTAGGTTATGCAAGTGTGAACTCATTAAGCATATGGAATAACTTTCAGAATGAATCCGTTGAAAAATTGTATGTGACGTCAACATGAGCACATGTCAATCCAAGAAATGGAGTTTGATCGTAAGCTCTTATTGGGATTTCATTGGACATATCCACGTAAGAATGTGTGTGCCTTATTTTTATCCATGAATGAATGTTCCAACAACATATTAATGGGGAAAAAAAATTCGATTTTCTTTTTTTATAAAATATGAATACAAATTTGATTTTTCTTTTTAAATAATATAATCTGATTACAATAATAGTTTGACCATATATGTAATGATCGGCGTTCAAACTCTAAATTCTCCATTTATTCACCTTTAAGGATGAATCTTTAGCCACTGGATTACTTGATTAAAAAAATCGAAAAGAGTGTATATTAACTTTCTAATTGCCTGTGTCGAATTTTTTTTATAATTGCCATATATTTTGTCATTCAGTTAAATATATTCTTTTATCTCTAAATTTCTTCCGTTATCTCTCAAATGCATTCCCTCTCGTAATCCCCTTCACACATCAGATCAGGAAATTTAGACTCTGGTAACTGCATGAGACCTTTTCGTGCACAATTTCTGTCTGGAAGATGAGAAGAAAAATAAACAAAGCTGATTGGATTGTCATAAGGTACATTCATTACCTTCATAAGCTTATAGTTAACCAGGAGATTCTCAATTTGAAAGGATCACACACACATGTGCACACTTACTTTGTGTCATGAACTCATTATCTTTGCACGTGAGTATGGTTCATAGCCCAACAAATCATACAACGAAGCAGGCAACAAAATCAAGGGCTAATGTAACTAATTGATTCAAAAGAGTAAAATGGACAATCACATCAAAGTTTGCACATAAATTAACTAGTGAGTATTCGTGATAAGTTAGAACTTTGGTTGGACCTAACACAACTCTACAAAACTAACTTGTAAAGTTAGAGATGTCTCCCACTTATAAACTCATTTTCAAGTCATATCTCATCCAATATAAAACTCTTAACACACACACCCTAAAACTCAGCACCAGACATCTGGAGTGTGACTCGAGTCACCCGATAGAAGGTGAATCAATTGATGTTGAATAGTTTCGGATACCATCTTAGAATTTCAGTTCACCCTAACTCAAATTTTATTATGGTATCAGAGTTTATCCATTCAAGTCACCCATCAAATTATCTACGCACCAAGCTCAATAGTGTTAGGTGTGAGGGGTGTATTGGAAAAACCCAAGTTTTACATTGAATGAAGTAAGATCGAAAAAGAGTTTATAAAGAGCGATACCTCTTACCTTACAAGCTGGTTTTGTAAAATTAAGTTAGACGCAACCCAAATTATGAGATCAATGCATCAAAGAAGAGGGTAGATCCTAAGAAACACCATGAACCATCGGGAGAAGAGGAGGAAGACATCATTGCTCCGATGATTGATACTCCAATTCCATTGAATCCTAGATCATGCTTCCATCACTGAAGGCAGGTTGGATTTGCCGCTTGTCGTGCTCCTGCTCCATTGGAAACCAAGTTACATTATTAAACAACGATTTCTTCATTGTGGACAGAGAAATATTAGGGCTAAAAATATAAATACAGATCATTCTTACCTCAAACAACCGTATCCTACTAATTTAGCCAAGATCTTCTACTGGAATATCATCTCTAACCATGTCTTGTGTCAAGACATGTAATATCACCTGACCATTCTCATTAATCTTTATGAGAGATTTATTAAGCAACACTCTAATATCATCTTTCGGGCACACTCCATATTTACGATGAAGCAAGTTTTCAACCATTTCCAATTCTTGTTCTCTGAGGTGAAGTGCAATGTGAATTAACATATTCTGCTGAGATTTCTCCAAAGCGTCAAAGCTTACTTGTAGAATCTTCTTGATGTCTCTGTTTGAAATTTCTTTATACTGGTGCAATGCAGATTCACATTCTTCCATACTTTTCCCACTCAAGTAGGAACCTATCACTTCCAAAACGAACGGATGCCCAGAGGCATAAGTTTCAAGACCCTCTAAAATGGTCATATAACAAGGACTAATGCTCATAGAATCAAAAGCTTTCAGATTAAGCAATTGAAAAGCCTCTACCTTATTCATTCGTTCTACCTCATATATTCTTTTAATGCCATGAAGTTCTAGAAAGCATTTCTCCGTTGCTGTAATGACGACTTTGCTACCAGAACCAAAGAAAGTAGTCAGTTTAACAATGGCTTTCAAGACCTCAGAATCATGAACGTCTTCAAGAACCAAGAAAACCTTCTTTTGGTTGAGCATATGTTTTATTTTCGACGCCCTTTCATCCACATTTTCAAACATAGTACTGTTGCTGTGTCCAACTATTGCAGAGAGAAGCATCTGTTGGAGATGTACTAATCCATGTTTCTTTACATACTCTCCCACATTATCAAAAAAGCAACAAGAGTCAAATTCAGTTCCACCACCGAAGTGATAAACTCCACGAGCAAGTGTCGTTTTCCCTATTCCAGGAACTCCACATATCCCTACCACACAAACTCCATCATCGTCTGATCTGGGACTAGAATTCAAATGACACAGAACTTTCTCTACTCGATGATCCAGGCCAATTGAGCAAGCAACATGTTTAGAGACCTCTTGAATAATCTCATATATGTACCGGAATTCATAAATACCCCTTGCCCTGCCCCCCAATCAAAGAAATGCATCATATCAATTATGGTTATGAAATATATAACATGGTTTCCTCAAATTGTTTAGCATACAATTATTGTTACAAATCACAGGATCCAAAACAGTTAGGATTTACCTCATAGAAAAAGTAAACTTGAGAGTTTAATATTGAGAAAAATTTCTTCGAATTCATATTGATTGATAACAGATGGTAAATGCGTACATGAGATAATCTATATATAGAGCTAGTAGAGATACCTACTAACAAACTCTTAAGGGAGTTGTAACTAACTACTAAGAAAGTGGTAACTCGTTCACAAATCAATCAATATTTCTATTAGTTATTTAAGCAATACCAGGTCCACTAGGATTTCTTTTCTAATTAAATAGGGACATCGTATTAATATTATTCAGACAAACAAAGGAGTGATAAAAAGATTGTGAGCTCATCTTCCCAGTCAGTAGTCACAAACAAAATATAACAACTAACATTTATCATTTAAAAAAAAGAAGTTATTCATACAAATGGAAATAAAAAAACAAAATCATTGGTTAGCTACCTTTCCATATGGCAGCCGCGAAAGTCAGCGACTGAAGCCAAGGCGTTGATCCATTTCTCAAACCTCTCAGGCATGACACGGTTCTTGTGAACAGCCAATGCTTGTCCATAACTGCCAGTTTGATTCTTCACATCAGAGATATTAACGTAATAGAAAACTGGAAAAACCCATCGACCATTTCCTTTTTTAAACTCTTCAAGGATCTTGACAAGTTCGTCTAAGCAAAATGAAGAAGATGCATAATTTTCTGATAAAACTGGGATGAAAATCCTGGACTCTTCAATTGCCTTAGGAATTTCTACCGTTATTTGGGTCCCTCTTTCAAGCTCCCCATCATCGAAGAAGGTGCGGAATCCACGATCAATCAGATATTTATTGAGGAAGCCACTAAAACCACATCGAGTGTCTGAACCTCTGAAGCTGATAAAGGTAGAATATCTGAAGGCTTTTGGCCCAAGCAAGCCACTTGGAGTTTGCATAAATTGGACTTTGAGTGTCAGCCGCAGTGCAAACTGTGACGATATGTTTTGAGACAAAAATGGACCAAACTATGATCGACTATAGTTGACGCTTGACACCACCAAAACATACTTTTCAAGCCTAAGTTGGGGAGCTCTTCAGCCAGGCCCTTTCTGGAGACTATTAGCATCTCATACCATGATGTCTCGTCTCATGCCACAAAATGGCATACCGCGTAACTTGGTATATGTTAACTCTATTTTTTCTAGCAAAAATTAGAAAGGTGTCAATGTCTTTCATTTTTTTGTAAATATAGTATAAATAAATTTAACTGTACACCATCAGAGTATAGAAATCAATCTCTATTAAAATGGGATTTGATTTGTATACACTGCAAAAAAAATTTACACATATATCCAATCAAATCACTTCATGATGTCACTATTTTAAGTTAGTTCCCACAACATCTCTGCAATTATCAACTTCGCTTGATTTAATTGGACACATGTACAAAAAAGGTTTATGCCGTCATAGTATAGAAAATCAATCTAAAATGACATATCCCAAGCTCAATCATCAAAAGGAAGAGTCAAAGCAGATAAAGTCATCATGGATTCAAGCCTATAAGCCAGGACATCCTCATATCCCAAAAACAACTTAGAAATCAATACAACAAGAAATAGAAACATTAAAATGATGAAAGGATTTCACGCAGAGCATACTAGATTATAGATCACACAAACAATAAGGAAGAAAAAAACAAAAATAACAATGAAAAAAGAGGAAACCAGAGGAGAAAATAATCAATATTCTTGTTGTATTCATGTTAATTTGTAGCGATGGATCAAATAAGAGAAGACCAGAAAAAATGAATCATGCTCCTGATTAGTATCATTTAGCAAAATGTTACCGTGGAAATAAATTAATGCAAGCTCACAAACAGACACAGAACCATTGAGTAGTGTTTTGTACACATGGAACAAACAAAACAACATCAACAAAAACAAACAACAACTCTAAGTACTCCTTTGGTGGTATGCTTAGTCTATCTAATAAAATTATTTTTCTTTTTTTTAAAAAAAAAAAAAACGTGTTTAGGTATGATGAGAATGAGAAAAAGTAAAAAACATCAAAACCATATATATGTATTCAGCGATCGTGTTGCTAATTTTATAGTTGAAGAGGGTGAGGCTAACTTAATGTGTGATGATGATGTACATGGAATAAATAATGCATGAATTTTGGTGTGATTTATGCAGAAC
>Ga0315914_1003971_pt1 | contig 22244 bp, 10 predicted proteins | sample MpolenodulesMG_FD_203920 | JGI IMG/M metagenome (GOLD analysis project Ga0315914, IMG submission 203920) | Medicago polymorpha root nodule microbial communities from Los Angeles, California, United States - elongated nodules | ecosystem: Host-associated > Plants > Roots > Nodule | place: USA...
GGTTTTCATATATGCACAATCGTTTTATTCTTTTATATTTAATAAGAAGTCTTTTATATTAATAAATGGTGGAACAAAAAAATCAAAGATAAATATTGGGGTATATGGATATGTAAACTGGCTAGGCAGAGGTACAGGATTGCTAGGTGGCGATAGAAACACAAACGAGTATATTGGTGTGAATTTTTTCTTTTGTTTTTATCTAATAAAAAATATGCTTAAAAATGTGATTAGTCTTTGCACTTTCATCATATTTGGGTATTGGTTTCTGCATTTTTTTTGTGCATTGAACCCTGCACTTTGTAAAAGTTTTGTTATTGATCCTTCCGTCAAATCCAAGTTAAAAAAAACAAAACAAAACTAACGATGTGCCACGTGGACCATCATTCAATGCCACCTGGCACACTAAAAGACAAAAAACTTTTTATTATTATTTTATTCTTTATTATTAAACTTAAAGATATCATTAGTCTCTGCACTGTCACTTTCAGTACTTTTTTATATTTGTTTTGCACATTTTAAAAAACTTTGGATGATATTATTATATTTTATTATTATCTTGTTCATTATTCTTTTAAAAAATAATTGGTCTACATGATTAGGTTACTATAATGAGAGAAAAAATGATTTTTTCAATTATTATTTAAAAGCTTAGCTTTAATTTTATTTTATTCTTTTATAAAATAAAATAAATAAAACCTTTTAAAAAATATATTCTTTTTTAATTATTCTCAAAAAAAGCTTTGATATTTTAATGAACAAAAATGATTTTTATCAAAAAGTGCATGGACCAATATCAAAAAGTACCAAAAGTGCAGGGACTAATGATATTTTTAAGTCAAAAACTATTGAATAAAATAATAGTAAAAAAGTTGATTTTTTTTATGTCTTTTAATGTGCCAATGGCGTGGAATGATTGGTCCACGTGGCACATCGTTAGTTTTGGTTTTTTCTTTTTATCTTGGACTTAATAGAAGGACCAATTGTAAAAATTTTACAAAGTACATGGACCAATGCTAAAATATTATGAAACTGCAGTGATCAATGACATATTTACGCCTAAAAAATATTTATTTTCAGTTTGGGAAATAGAAAAATCAAATACTAACATTGGAGTTGATTGTTGTGCATACTGATCGGGCTTAGGTGCAATCTGGAATGGCAACAAAGGGAAAAACACTGACGGGTGTGGCGATGGAATAAAGGGTTATTGGGGAAAAGGGTATATCGACAATTCATGGAAGAAGGAGCAAGGTTGGGGCACAGGATGGTGGGGTAGTGGTGGAAAAGGGGGTGGCGGTGGAAAGGGTGGTAAAGGTGGAAAAGGGGGTGGTGGTGGATACAAATTACCCATTCACGATGGAGGAAAAGGAGTTGGTGGAAAAGGAGGAGGTAATGGAAAGTTATAGAACTTTTCGATGGTGAATTATATTTTTCATTTATATTTGGTTTTTGTGGGTTTTGGTTTGGTCTTCCCTCTTGTATATTGTTTTCCCTTTTTTTCAATAGAATTTTTTTGAGGTTGGCGGCATAGGATAAAGGTCTTTTGGGGCACCAACCTAGCTGAGAAGTCGAAGTTGTCTCTTGATGACAGTCCTACCTCTTGACCTATTCAAAAAAGTAAGGTATTATGTGTGGAGAGGATTTTTAAATAAAAGAAAAGGGAAATGATATCAAGTGTCGTTGAGACATTGTTTAAGTAATCAAAAGTAGTAACTTTTGCATTGAAATATGTATATTTGTTACTTTTTCATATGTTTGATTTGTGTTTTCAAGGGAATATTTTTATTTATGGTTTCTTTAAACAATGTCTTTAGCACATTTATGGATGTAAACAGATATCTATGGATGGGGATAGTGTGATATTCATGTCCACTTTATTGGATAAATATGAAATTCGTACCATATTTGTATCTCCATGGATATTCGTTTAACGGGTAATCCTCTGTATTGGATAAATATGAAATCCATGTCTGCTCTGTTGGATAAATATGAAATCCGTACCCTACCCATATTTGCGCGGGTATCCGTTTAACGGGTAATCCGCGAATTTTAAGGTACCCGCGGGTTTATACAGATATCCATGGATATCTTTTATAATAAAAAATGTTACTTTTTTTAGCTGAAATTTAAAAACAAAAGTTCATCAGATGCATTTTCTTTTCTTTTTAGCAAAACATAATATATATATATATATATATATATATACACATTACAAAAACAACAAAGATTCTTTATAAAATAATTAAAAAAAAGATCATTGACCCAACAAAAACATAAATAAAGTTCTTTACATTTAATAAAAAATAAAGATTTTTGATTTAACAAAAGAATAAATAAAGTTCATCATATTTAACAAAAACAAAGCTTATTTCTTCAACAATCCCGACCACTTTCACTTCCTTTTAAAAGATTGTAATACAGATTCGAATAGTCCTTCAATGACTAATAACGTTCACTGTAGTGAGTTTTCTTGTATGTTGAAATATATTAAAGTTATTTATGTAATTTGCTCAAATTAATAATGTGTATGGATATCCGCGGATGTGATACCATTAAATCCGCATCTGTATCCATTAATTAGCGGGTAGTTAAAATATTCGTTTATTTTATCCATAAATATCCATTAAAGTATCCGCTCTGTGTCCGTGGCGAATTTTATCCGCATATATTTACGGGTGTAGATTTTTTTTCCATCATCCCTAATCACATTTGATAATCCTAAAACAATGTATGGAGAGAGAGGATTTGTGAGATCCTAAACTGTCCCCAAATATTTTTGTTGTAAAGTCCTTAATGTCCTTTTGGTTTGTTTTAACCACACGACGGGTGGAGCGCCACATTAGCTTTGTTATGGTTCAAGAACGTTCAAAAATCCACCTATTTAAAAATAAAATAAAAAACCGATAGAAAGACTAATAAATATGTCCCAATTTATTTTCAATTTTTAGGCAATGTCCCGATTTCTAAAAATTCCAAAAAGAAAAAAAATATATCCTAAGTGACTGCACTAGGTTACATGTTTTGTATTGATGCTTCACTCTTAAGAATGTCAATTTCGAACAGTAAAAACATTAAAATATAGAGTAAAAAAGTCAAATATGCCTCATAAATTGTTTGCAATCTGAAATCGGACATTTTTACCCTCTTTACATATGTTAGTTACTGTCGGCAGTGGGTCGGTAAACCACACAGAAACCGAGTACCGACTTTATTGCAAAATCAAAAAAATAAAGGTTAAGGTGTATTTTTCAGCCCTTAAGTTTTAAAAAGTTGTGATTTTAACCCCGTATGAAAAAATAACAAAAGTGACCCCATGTTTAGGGAAGTATTTTCTTTTTACCCCCTAACATAAGGGGAATATAATTTTTTGACCCCTTATCTTTTCAAAAAGTTGCGATTATGGCCCACTTTTTAGGATATGTGGCGTCTTCTCAGAAATTTTGGGATGAAAGGGGCCAAAATTGTAATTTGTTTATAGGGGACCAAAATCGCAACATTTTGAAACTTAGGGGTCGAAAAGTGCAGTAGAAACATATACAAAACACACTATATTGTTTAATATAGTTATAGATATAAAATGGGAAATGATTTGTACAATCATTTTGTCACAATTTATGTAACAACTTATTCTCTCATATTCACATTATGTATTTACTTTATCTCTCTATTGTTTTAGTTTTTGTGCCAATACATATTTTTTCTTTGTAAATCTATGTTTGTCTAATAAGTTGTCAACCAAATGATTGTTCAAATAACACATCTCATATAAAATATATTCATCATACAACAAAATACATAAAAAAAGGCATGTTTTAAATTTTTTAACATATATGTTAATTTATATCCAAGTTATTAATGGCATGATATTAATGTAATGGCATCCGACTGCAGTGTTGTAACAAGGATGAAAACCAAGTTGTGTTATCTCTGTGTGCTTCAATGCGCTACTTCTCATTTTCCATAGTAAGTATATATTAAGTCTCGATTTTTCTACAGAATTACCTGCGGAATTCAATGAAAATTCTGGATGCAATCATTTTTCTGCGGATTTTACCAAAGATTTAGGCTCTCAAGTAATACCTTCGTGGGTAATTATTTCCATAAAATTTTAAGATCCGCCGAAAGTATTATGTCAGTGTTTGGGAAGTATCCTGCATGTTAGCACAATTATATTTTGATCATCAAGAAATTTTAATTGTCTTTCGGTTCTTGATTTTGTATATAGCTTGCCATGAGTTTGATATGCGATTTGATTATATGTGCTTTGCATCCTATGTGAGTTTTGATTACACAAGCCTTTTCCGTTGCTATATTTGCTGCACATTATTTGTTATTTGAGACTTGCAAAACCAAGTTGGAGTAATTTTGTTCTTATCCTGCAAATAACTATAATTTGTTCAAATTCATACATAGTTGTTACTATATTTTTATCAATAGTTTCGGTCGTTCACTATTTTATTTTTTTGAATAATATAAGAACCAACCGTATTTCATTTATTGGGAATTTTTATCTTATTCTCCTTTCGGTTTACCGGTGCTTGGTTTAAACCATATCATTGCGTGCTTCGGTTATTTATTTTATTTTTTAATTTTTTTAAGAAAATTTGTTTGTTTTCCATCAATTGCTTCAACATGATTATTTGGTTGCAAGATACGATTTAATTATAATCTGGAAGCATTTGCAAACAGTTTTGATCCTGTTATCGTATGCTTGGGAAAATTCTACGGTGAAGTCATGAAAATGACTTTTCTGATGAAGTTAACACTATAACATCAAAAGTGTAGTGAGTAACACCCCACTGTTTTGTATGAAATTGGTAAATTGATCCAATTTTTGTGTGTCTCCTTCTTCATTTAAGTTTATGGATAATTTCCTTTATAGATGGTCATCGTTTTTACTCTATTATTTGAGTGGATTTGAGATTTGGTTTATTCATAGATTGAATAATCTTTAAGATTATGTTTATCATAATTGAATTGCAATTGCATGTGTGGATCCAAAGACAATTTTGAGTAGCTATGTTCAAATTAACATCATGTATCTTTTGTGCTACTCCTTTTGACGTTCTAATTGTCACTACAAATTGATTTGATGCATGTTTCTATTGCCATAAGGTTTGCAGTTTTTGAAACAAATTTCACATGTTGTGATTTATTGTGTATGTGTATCTAATGTGTATAAACATTGACATGATTACTATATGAATATTCCATCAAGCTTAATTTAATTTTATCTCAGATCCGAAAGGAAACGCCATGATTAATATTTTATGGATCAAACTTTGCATATTCAAAATGATTTGATTTGATTTTGGTGGATTGATTTGCTTTGAAAATTAAGTAATTTGATTGGGAGCAATTCCCAAATATTGATTTCATAATTTTATTTATGGGAATAAATTTTATTTTGTGAAATGCGTAAATATTTGGTGTCAATTAAATATGAGAATCATATAGAATTTGAAATCATATATTCTCCAAGATGTGAGTCTAAAATATTATATGTGAAGATCTCTTTTATAGAAGTGAACCATTCTATTAAAGTGTTGTAATTGTAAAATTACATTAGACTCAATTTTGTCAATCATATCACCAAATATTGAGTATATGAATTTATAATTATTAAATTCTATGTTGCCTTGTTGTTATTTGTATGCTCACTTGTGGAATATCATAAAAGATAAAAAAAAATTATAACAATTTTCAAGGAAATCGAAAATTATTATCCTTGTATTTTATTGATATATTATGAGAGTCTTTCTTTTGTTATATTGGTTTGTTGTTCAATTATGAACCAATTTAGATGACAACATGCCAAATTGTGCGAAATTTTCTTTAAGTCATCGAAGCTTAATGACTCTAGATACAAGGAGCGTTGATTACACTTTTAGAGGTTAGTCATGATTTAATTAATTTAAATTCTATTCATTGAATTTGATTACAATTGTTCCCTTATTATATAGAGGATGGACATTTCCTATTAGTGTAATATTAATTGACATGACCATTGTATGATAGAGAATATAGTTGAATATTTGTTTAAATATTTTCAAAAGTCTTGGATTCATAACCCATCTATCATTCTCTATCAAGTGGGAGAATCTTACATGTCAATTATCTAAAAATGAAAAACAAATATTGTTTGTTGATGAATAATCTTTTGTTTGCTACGGAGACTTATATTGAGGATATTATAGTCTTTTCTCAAATACTGTTTTGTTACTAATTTGTTTTTTTATCCTCAATAGTAGTGAAATTCAAGTCTCATATATTTCCGATGCGTAGGTAATTGATTTAAATCATTACTCGTTAATGAGATTATGAGTTTAGCGGTAATAGTACTCTTCCAAAAGATAGCACATAATTACACGTTGAATTTTTTTTATATGTGCTTTTAACGTACTATTCCACCGCATTGTATCAAACAAAATTATGATGATTGAAAATTAAAACGATATTGATCAGTTTAGATGCATTTAAATGATGCATTTTTTTTTTGTGTCATATTTTGACAAGAGTTATTGATTCCTATGCAAAAAAAAAATTCATGCGTTGATTTAGGCCGTTACCATCAAAGTGGGACTGCCTCTATTGATTGATTGATGAAATTTCTTTTGTAGCTTGTGGAATGTTTTTAATCGTAACATGTAGTTTCCTGCCCAAAGGTGGTTATTGCATTTTACAATTAAAAATTGATTTAGGATAAAGTTATTGGACAATGTTTTGAACTAAGGAGCTTGTCTGCCCAAAGGTGACAATTTCCCGAATTCAGTACATGCTCATTGGTTAACTTATCTGAGGTTTTGGCTTGGGTTTTGACCTTAGTTTGTGCATTCTGCCTAAAGGTGATTGTACAATTATATTTGCCTCATTGTGATAGCTTGTTTATTTTGAGCTATCTTGTCAAATGATATGTTTTAATGCATTCATGGTTTCTCTCATATATTTTCTTATGCTTTTATTATATATGCTCATTGATTAACTTATATGAGATGGAGTTATTGGAGTATATTTTGAACCAAAGAATTTGTCTGCCTAAAGGTGACAATTTCCCAAGTTCAATGCATTCTCATTGATTAACTCATTTGAGGTTTTGACTTGGGTTTTGACCTTAGTTTGTGCATTCTACACATAGGTGATTGTACAATTATATTGGCCTCATTGTGACAGCTTGTTTATTTTGAGCTATATCTTGTCAATTGATATATTTTAATGCATTCATGATTTGTCTCATATATTTTCTTATGCTTTTATTATGTATGCTCATTGATTAACTTATATGAGATGAAGTTATTGGAGTATATTTTGAACCAAAGAATTTGTCTGCCTAAAGGTGACAATTTTCCAAGTTCAATTTATTCTCATTGATTAACTCATTTGAGGTTTTGCCTTGGGTTTTGACCTTAGTTTGTGCATTCTGCCCAAAGACGATTGTACAATTATATTGGCCTCGTTATAATAGCTTATTTATTTTGAGCTAAATCTTGTCTTATGACATATTTTAATGAATTCATGTTTTGTGCCAATGAATTTCTCTGGGAATAATCTTGCTTCCATCGAGATGTTAAACAAGTCAAACTGTAAGAAATGGAAGTAAGATTTGGAGTTATCTCTAGGAGAACATGTCTGAACTGAAATAACATTTTGGTAAGTGGGAGATGACTCACAAGTTAAAGTACCTGACCATATTAGTCTCCAAGTGTCTAATGAAAAGTTATTGGACATGAAAATATGACAATATTGTAATTTAGGAGTAACTGTGAAGTCAGTGGGAGATGTCAACTTAATTTCATATTAATATGATCTAGGAGTAATTGAGCAGTCAGTGGGAGTTGTCACCATAATTTAACATTCTAGTTTTGAACTTGTTATGAAAAATATCTTTCATGTAACCTTCATTTAGGATGAATCTTGTTTGTGTTACCTTGTTGGAGCAACTTTGTTTCAGTTTTACTCTTAGAGGTAGAAAACTAAGTTTGAGATTAAACGCACATAACCTTGCTTCATCCTTTGTTCATCTATACAAATTGTCTCTAGTAGATGGTTCATGACTCCCTGGATCTTTTGTTGACGGTTGGTATAATTTGTTTTTGATTGCACATAACCTTGATTCATCTTTCATTGTCAAATTTTTATTGCTATAAGATCTAATGTTGAGGAAGATATCATTTACTTTATGGCATAAGCACTTGGATCATATTTATTGAAAAAGGGTTGAGAAATTAATCAAAGTAAATATTCTACCTTTCTTAAAGTTTGATGATCCATGTACTTGTTTGGATTGCTTTAGAAGCAAATTTACTAAAACCAAAAGTTACAACTAACATTTCTGAACCCTTAAAAATTGTCGAAATTGAAATTAGTGGCTCCCAACTCCTATAATTTATGCTAATAATTTATTTATTACATTCATTGGCTCCCTAACTTTGACATTAATTGTTCTTTTAACCAAATGACTTGGATTTATTGTTTTCAAGTGTCACTTTGAATAACATGAATACTGTGAATTCATTTGATGCATTTGGTTAGTGGGAGTTTGAATTTTATACTATCAATTGATGTTAATTTCCATTCAATTAATTTGGATTTTTCTTTCACTTATTTTCTTTGATATATTGATGTGAATTTCAATTCAATTTAATTATTGATGATGAGATGAATTCTTGTATTTATCAAATATCAAATGTAAAGAATTAAAAAGCTCAGTGTTGAAGGGATCACTATGCCGGTGATCGACACTATTTTGGAGTTGAGGCATTACATGTGAAAACTTGGGCTCAATGTTGACATGATCTCTATGTCGGTTGTCAACATTATTCTGGAGCTGAAGTATTATGTATGAAAATTAGAGCTCAGTGTTCATAGTATCACGATGTCGGTGATCAACACTATTTTGGAGCTGAGACATTATATACACATGAAATTTAGAGCTCAGTGTTAATGGGATCACTATGCCGGTGATCAACACTATTTTGGAGCTGAGGCATTGTGGTTTTCTGTGGACCACATAATTTCTCTCGCTTTAAGGCATTTGAGAGAAATCACATAATTTCCTTGGCTTTAAGGCATTTGAGAGAAATCACATAATTTCTCTAGCTTTAAGGCACTAAGAGAAATTGAGGACCGACAATGAAAATGATAGTATGGTCGATGATCACGTTGACATATCATTTCTGGCTAAACTCGACACAAATGACTAGTCGACGGAATTGGTAATATTTGTAACCATGGAAGGTGTTGTATCAATTAAGGATATAACTACCGCCATGATTCAATATCATTCAGTTCTTAGTTGGATGGAGTCTTAATTAAGTGTTGCATCATGGGATCATGTAGTGGCCACATTAGGAAGTTTGTTATCAGTCCGAGAGTCCTTTTCAAAAGTATTTTATTTTTTATTTTAAAAAAAATACACAGTTGATTTTGCCCAAGTGGGAGAATGTTAGAATTTTTTCTAATATTTTGTGGGCTGCAATCAATTGTTAGTTTTGGTTTTAATAAAAACGGACTGATGTTGTGATCCATTTGATGATGCTTAGGCCCTAATAAAAGTGATCAATAGATAATGGGCTTTTGGACACTTAATCTGGTTTGCGTAGAAACATAGTGTAGGCCCAAACACTTAATCTGATTTTTTTGTGTGGATATATTGCTTTAAGCTCCTCTTAGCTTATAAGTTTGTAGAAGAAAAGAATGAGTTAGACTATAAGTAGTGTTAAATAACAAGTATTTATTCAAGTGGAAAAGAAAAACAAATACATGTTACATCATGCTGGGAAAAAAAAGTAAATTGATAATCTGGGATTTCAATATCCGAGAGCTAAGTATAGGAACTTCAATTAGTGCAGGAGAATAAAGGAATTATCCAGATAAATTGATGATGGTGATAAAAGGAATATTCTAACAACTTATAGGTCACACCAGCCACAATAGCAGAATGCATGTGCCCTCACTACATGTGAGAGCACTTTCAATCAGGAAAACCATCTTAAAATGAGAAAATGTGCACTTTCTAATTGAACAGAACTATTAGCATCTCTTGAAACGAAAAAAGAAAGAGTTGAATTCATTTATGTGGTTAATATTAAGAGAGCTCATTAGACGATCAAGTAAGATCATATGAACTTAATTTGCCCATGTTAGTGTTTGCTCTTTAGGAGATAATGTAAACTCACATAAGTTAACATGATATTGGAAGAGTATAATCTCCAATATGTTGTATTAAGAGTAAACTCATTCTCACTTCGCTCTGTCTAAATAAAACCTAAGGTTCGACCAAAAATACTAGATCTATTAGCTTGTTTATTGGTTGCTTGTGGGTAGAGTTGTCAAATAGGCCAGTCCGGTCCAACTCGTCTTGGTTCGGTGAGGCAGCTTATATAAATGGATTGGAGTGGGTGGGTCCACTTGATTGATAAGCACCAAAATTGAGCCCAACCTAAATTGTAGTGAGCTACACGGTCCAATGGGTCTGTCTGGCCTGTATTTCAAAATGTACTTTTTTTTCAAAAAAATAGATGTAATGAACAATTAAGCTACATATCACATATTTTTTTTTTAATAAAAACATATTACATAAATTATTATTCATCAAATAAATCACATGTCTTCGTAAACTTAGTTAAATTTTATATAAAATATCTATTAAATCAACATCTATAAGGGATAAATAGCAACAAAACATCAATACAAAAGTAGAGAGTATTTTCACAACTCACGAAGTGAATCTCAGAGACAGTCAAATTCAACCATACATAATAAAATAATTAAGTCCTACATAATAAAACTATTTTATAAACTAATTTTTTTAGTAAGTTTTAAGGGCCGACTCGAAAGCCCAATGTCCCAAACTATACCGAACCCCATTGGATTGGCCCAAAGAGATAGGGTCTTTTTGAATTCTGCTCTTTACCCATCACTTTTTGCTCGTTCCAACTGAAAAGACCATAATGCCCCTGCGTGAGTTAACTCACGCTATTGTTAAATTTGTGTGAGTTAACTCACGTTGCGTCCTGTTTTAAGACCAGGTAGAACCTCATTTCCTCCTTTCCCATCTAAAATCCTCAAATCTCTTTCAAATCACCCAAATCTGAAATTCCTTCAACTTCAAATCAAACAACACTCCAATAGCAAGTAAGTTTTCATAATCATACACCATTAACCTTTTTATGTTGGTATGTTAGAATTTTTCACTTATATTTCAATTTTTTAGTTTTGGGGTTTTGTTTAAATTATGATTTTTTTTTTGCAAGAAATGATACAATGTTACATGTAAATGACTTATATTGCTTAATTGTTATGATGTTTGCATGTTTATGTTAGATTTTTTTTCTCTTAAATTAGATTTTTTTAGTTTTAGGGTTTTGTTTAAATTTAGATTTTTTTGGCAAGAAATGATACAATGTTACATGTAAATGACTTATATTGCTTAATTGTTTAGATGTTTGCATGTTTATGTTGTAGTTATGAGTTTTAGGGTTTATGTATAATTTGCACTCCAAGTGTTTGATGAAATGTTTGAATGAGTTTTTCATTGATTGTTTAATTTTGTATGGTGTAGGTTTGAAACAATGACCGATTTGTTCAGTGTTAGCATACGCTTCAACGGTGGAAATCCTCATATGTTCAAGGTTTGGTACATTAATGTCACGTTAAAAGGTCTCAAGGATCATCTGGATGAAATCAACCAAGGACTCAACCCTGGAGACACAAGGAGGGTGGAACACATTTGGTATGAACGTCCAACGTTGGACGACGGGAGGATAACATTCAGTCGGCTAGAATTAAAGAACGACGACGATGTGAGGATCATGTTCTTGATTTTTTGGCAGCACAGATGTTCCCATGGATTGATATGTTTGTCACGTTGCTGAGATCGCCTGAAGATATTTTCAACAATTTGATTCCACTAGAAGATCGTGATTAGGTAGGGAATTCACCTTCCAACTACAACAATTGTCTTACCTCTGAAATTGGATAAGGTCAAACCTGTAAAACAACAACTCTCAAGCATTCACTCGGAAGTTGTATGTTTAGGTAGTGTAGTGAATGTAGTGATTTGCAAGACCATTTGAAAAGTCAAAAGATTAAGAGAACACGACATGTATTATGCAGAATCGGCTATATAAGTTATGATATCGAATTCCTTGATATAAGATGTGTGTCACGTAATGCACCTCTAAGAGGTTACTTTGAGTTTGATCGTGCTCCTCTGTCAATTGAAACTTGTCAGTTCGCAGGGGAGTAAGATTAAACTCAAAGCAACCTCTTTGAATGCATTCCTTTTTGTGATGACTCGTGTTATATGAGGGAATTCGATGTGATAACATATATAGTTGATTGTGTAGAATACATGTGTTGTGTTTTCTTCATTCTTTTGAATTTTCAACAAAAGTTGCAAATCTCTACCCGAATGTAATGTAGTAATGATACCACATATTTAGGAAGAATGTAATGTAACGTAGGTGAAATTAAAACTAAATACAATTGTGTATTTTTTTGAATTGATTATGTATACTTGTGACTTTATTTTTTACATTTATTTTTTGAATTGATTTTGAATTTATTTAATACGCAAATTTTATCGAATTTATTAAATACGCAACTTTATTCGAATTTATTTAATACGCAACTTTATTTAAATTTATTTAATACGCAAATTTTATCGGAATTTATTTAATACTTATTCGAATATATTAAATACGTAATTTTATTCGAATTTATTTAATACGCAACTTTATTTGAATTTATTTAATACACAAACTTTATCGGAATTTATTTAATACTTATTTGAATTTATTAAATACGTAATTTTATTCGTATTTATTTAATACGCATATTTTATGGAATTTATTCAATACACAACTTTAGTCGAATTTATTTAATTCGCAACTTTATTCGAATTTATTTAATACACAAATTTTATCGGAATTTATTTAATACTTGTTCGAATTTATTAAAGACGTAATTTTATTCGACTTTATTTAATACGCATATTTTATCGAATTTATTCAATACGCAACTTTATTCGAATTTATTTAATACGCAACTTTATTCGAATTTATTTAATACGCAAATTTTATCAGAATTTATTTAATACGCAACTTTTTATACCCCAAGAAGATTCTTTTTACCCACGGTAAAAAGTTTTTGGGATAAAAAGAAGCAGATTTAGTTTTACCCCGAGGGTTGACCTCTTTTTACCCCTCGATCGGCGTCTTTTTATCCCTTGATCGGTCTCTTTTTACCCCAAAAGGCTAGAAAGACAGACTATAAAAAGAAGAAGATTTATAGGGGGAGAGAGTGAAGAGGAGAGAATGTGAGATGATGTGTGAGGAAATTGTGAAGGTTGGAGGGGTATTTATTGGGGGCATGGTAACATAAGTTTTATATGCACTAAATGCAGTCAAAAAACGTGTAAAATTGGTGTAAAATCAAGGTTGAATAACTGACCACCATCTAAAAAATGTGTTCTTGAGTTCAGACCACCGGCCAGAGGTGCGTGACTTAAGTCATACAGAGTTATAAGTAGCGTGAGTTAAGTCATGCAACGTTAACATGCGCAGGGGTATTTTAGTCTTTTCAGTTGGGTGCGAGCAAAATTTGTTGGGTAAAGAGCAGAATTCAGTCTTTTTTTCTTGCTTTTTTAATTGTTCAGCCCACACTAAAATAGAGGTCTGTGGGTCTAAACCATTTTGAGAGTTCTGCTTGTGGTATATTAATATTCAATTTAAGAGATAAGAATAAATGGTTACATATTATATCAATTTCTTAAAAATATGGCATGGTATAGATCATATGGAATAAACAACAATTTGTTCTTTACAGTGATTATCATTTTTCTAAAAAAATATGAGAATTTGTTGCCATTGTGGTTTGCTATTTGTCATTGTCTCAATCTTGCTTACTTTGGTTAACAAACATTCCCCAATTTAACCTTTCATTACTCAATAGCTGTTGTTTCAAAAAAAAAATATTACTCAATAGTTGCTGATGACCAATTATCCTCACAATTACTTTTTTTTTTTGACAAAATCCTCACAATTACTTAACAAAATATTATATTCTATATTTTTTTTGTTGATAAAAATATATTATCTTTTTTTTGTTGTACAATGTATTTTATCTAATCGCGTTCTTTCTGGACCTCTTATAGTTAGTGTCTCATGATCGTTATATATAGTTTTTGACTTATAGTTAGTGTCTCATGATCATTATAATTTAAATATATAGTTTTTGATTGTGTTCATCATATCTCACTAGATACTCTCGATTTGTTGTCATAAGGATGAAAACCAAGTTGTTTGTCTCTATGCACTACTTCTCATATATTTTGTGGCAATTATGCCTTCTGAAGGTAAACAATGTATTTACATATATATTCCTTCAAAAAAAATATGTATGTATAATAGTTTTCATATATGCACAGTCGTTTTATTCTTTTATATTTAATAAGAAGTCTTTTATATTTGTAGCTGGTGAAACAAAAAAATCAAAGATAAATATTGGGGTACATGGATATGCAAACTGGCTGGGCAGAGGTACAATATTGCAAGGCGGCGATAGAAACATACTTTTGGTTGAAATTTGATCTAGTTTAAAAATATCATTAGTCCTTGCATTACTTTTTGATATTGGTCCCTGCACTTTTTAAAAAACTTTGAATGATATTATTATCTTTTATTATCATCTTGTTCATTATTTTTATTAAGAATAATTATAAAGAAATAAAATAAAAAAATCCATTTTAAATGAACAAAAGTGATTTTATAATTATTCTTTTAAAAAATAATTGGTCCACAGGATTATGTTTCTTTAACGAGAAAAAAAAATATTTTTTTAATTATTCTTTAAAAGCTTTAATTTTATTTTATTCTTTTAAAAAATATAATAAAAAATTCTTTAAAAAAGAATTTTCTATTTTTTAATTATTCTCAATTAAAAGCTTTGATTTTTTAATGAACAAAAATGATTTTTATCGAAAAGTGCAGGGATTAATATCAAAAAGTACCGAAAGTGCAAGGACTAATGATATTTTTAAATCAAAAAATAATGAATAAAATAATAGATAAAAAGTTGGAATTTTTTTTGTCTTTTAGTGTGCCACGTGGCGTGGAATGATTGGTCCACGAGGCACTAAGATGACAATTGGACCTAGATCCGATAGATAACTGCAAAAAATACCTCCAATGGGTAGGATAAATCCTCACTTTCATGGGTCCGGACATGGGTCTAGGTAATTACCAGCAAATTTAAATGGGTAGGGGCACAGGTAAGGTACTACACTACCCAGGCGAGCAACCCGCATAGACTTATTTATATAATTTGATAAATAATTTATTTATTTCTGGTGTATAATTAATTAAATTATTTAGCTATTTAAGCCTAAACCTAAAAACAATTTAACACAGTAACCACTCCCTCTTGCTGGCGTACAATTTTTGAGGGATAATTTGAATGTTTTTTATTTGGCTAAATACTACGATTCATATTATTTGATGAGTTGATTTGAAAAATTTTGCACCATAGTTTTATTTCAATCGTGATGTTTTTATTGTCCTTTATAGTTAAAATGCGGGTAATGGATGCGGGAAATGGCACTTAGGTGCCCACAGTGGTGCATCGTAATTTTATTTTTTTAACTTGGACTTAGCAGAAGGACCAATAGTAAAACTTTTAAAAGTACAGGGACCAATGCCAAATATGGTAAAAGTGCAGGGATCAATGACATATTTAAGCCTAAAAAATATTTATATTCAAATTGGGAAGTAGAAAAATCAAATACTAACATTGGAGTTTATTGTTGTGCATACTGGTCGGGCTTAGGTGCAATCTGGAATGACAAAAAAGGGAAAAACAATGACGGGTGTGGTGATGGAATAGAGGGTCATTGTGAAAAAGGGCATGTCGACAATACATGGAAGAAGGGGCCAGGTTGGGGAACAAATTGGTGGTGGAGTCGCAGTGGAAAGGGTGGTAAAGGTGGAAACGGAAGCGGTGGTGGATACAAAATACCCCTTCCCGTTGAAGGAAAAGGAGGTGGTAAAAAAGGAGGAGGTAATGGAAAGTTATAGAACTTTTCAATGGTGAATTGTATTTTTCTTTAGTGTTTGGCTTTTGTGTTTTCCTTTTTGTTCAATAAAAATTTTCTGAGATAGGCGGCATAAGATAAGGGTCTTTAGGGGTGTCAGCCTATTTGGGATGACAACATTGTCTCTTGATGCATGTCCTACCTCCTGACCTATTCAAAAAAGTAAGGTATTATGTATGTATGGAGAGGATTTTGTATAAAAAAAGAAAAGAAATGTTAAAAAGTGTGATTGAGGTATTGTTTAAGTAATCGAAAGTAATAACTTTTGCATTGAAATGTGTATTTATTACTTTTTCATATGTTTGATCTGTGTTTTCAAGAGAATATTTTTATTTATGGTTTGCTTAAACAACGTCCTTGTGACACTTATATGTAATGACATCACATGCAATGACTAGTACTCCCTCCTGGTCTATAAGAAAATTTTCAAAAATTTATTTTGTCCTAATTATAAGAAAATATCAGTTGTAAGGTGTAGTTATTGTTTAAAAAACTTTTCTACCCTTATTTAATGTTTTTGTTTTTAGTATTAGTGAGTGTATTTAATGCATACCCCTAAACCTAGATTTTGAGCGGGAAAACTTTGCTTAAACCTCATTTAATGCCATTTTCAAATTTCAAACTCACTTTAGCAACAATCAATGTTTGTATTTTTCCAACGTGGTGAATACCAATAGTCTCCTTTGAAAGTCTGCTTTGAAAATTGACAAAGCATTAAAATTTGATCAGTTTCCAAATAGGTTGAAAGGTTCACATTGCTCATTACACTCACTAGCGTGTGCGCTCTTTCTACTACGCTAACGCGTGTAATTCAAAAACAGTATGTTTTTCAACATCAATGTTGGTTTAGTTTTTCTTGATAGATCTTGGAGAAAAGAATGATCAAGCTCGATCAAAAAGAGAAGGATCAAACTTGATAAAAAAGTAAGATATGTAATTCATGCACTTCTTTAACATGAACTTACTTAATATATACTTAATTTTGTGATGCATACTCATCTATCTATGGAGGATGAATATGCATGAAACATGAGTGACAATTATCCAGGTGGATTTGATGAAGATATTAATCTTTCCCAGCGCTAACACAATTTACAGAAATAAGAACAAAACGTTGATAACACATCCGAGTCTTCCAAAGGATGAAAGCATGTGAAAGAATAATTTACACATTAGTCATATCACTTATTCATACTTTGCGATATTTTTGATTGAAAAAGTCAATGTAATATAGCAAGTGGAATGTTAATTAAACTGGGGCATATAAGTGATGTTCTTGTTTGAAAAATCTTGGAGAAATAAAAGGCAAGAGCCCCTACATACAACCACTGCTTCCCTTTTTTTCCATTCACGTACCCTCCTTTCCTATCCTATGATTCACAAAATAGATAAAAGGAAATATAGGCAACTCGAAGCATACATACATACATATACACACAACTTTCTGCTTGCTATATAAATTTAACAATCTATATAAACTTAACGCATCAATGATAATCAATTATTGGCTGCCCATTTCTACTATAATCAATTCACTTTACAAACTGGAGTACATCATTTCAATGCATCAAAATTATGAGACTTGTTCAGGATTGAAATTGACATCACAATATTGTTGTCAACAAAGAATTAATTTGATTCATTAGCAACTTTATTAATATTTTTTGTTTGCTGCAGTCAATGCAAAAAATGAGTGCAATTGATTAAAGAAACAATAACAAACTCAAGTAATGATGTCTTTTCTAGGTAGTCAACACCATAACAGCTTTTTAAATTTAATTAGGTTTATAATTATCAGCAAAGGTAAAACTAATGGAAAATATAGCAAACCTCTTGAATTCTAAAAAATCAAGGAATTTTCTCAAAAGAAAATTCAGGGAGCTATCAACAACCCTTAAACTTTTCTTAAAAAAAAAAACCTTAAACTCTATTCACATCTATCGTTCTCTTTATTTTTATCTTTCACACGGTGCATGTCTAACCGTTCTTTTTGCACCTGTCTTTTTTGTTTCTGCATGCTAATAATTAGAAGGAAATAAATTGTTTAATGTATTTTGGAGCAGATGGGCACCCATGTTTTTGTCTATCTATTTTTTTACTACGCTAGCGCATGTATCTAAACCAAAGTGATAGGCTGAAAAAGAAAATGATACCTTCGAGTCATAGGTATTCCATAAATAGAGATTTAAATAGATGGTAACATACTATGATAGGATTCCTTAAAAAAAAATAAAAAAAAAAGAGGATTGGAACACACTTCATACTATCCAAGATGGTCACAATAAAATATACAGATATGAAAATTGCAACATCAAGCCCTTGTTTAAAACCTTTCATTGTGATTCCATGCACAATTAATTTCTTTGGCACTTCGCATTTCAGAAGCATATAATAAAGTTTGTTACAAAATCAACAATAGTATATGTTACATTATCAGTTCATCATCATAAATGCTCAAAAAAAATAATTATCAGTTCATCAAAGTGCATTACAAAACATGTATGCTTACCTTTTTAACTTTCTGTTTCCTTATGGTTGTTGTCAAGTTCCCATTTCATCCTCTCTCTCTCTCACCATTGTGTCCTCTTTTCTCTTTTCTCTCACCACCGTGCTCTCTCTTTCATCACCGTGTTCTCTTTTCTCTTTCACTGTTTGCTCTGCAATTGTTCCGGTGTTCTCCTCCATTCTGATTTCTCTCATCACGGCAGCACGGGCGCGGCTATTTATCTCCGGCGTTGTTGCTTTGCAAGGCAGCACGGGCGCGGCTATGTATCATCGGCGTCACCGTTAACAAACCATCGCCGTCGTCAACTTTCATCACGTCATTACCATCACCGCCATGACAATGACTCCGTTGCCGGCAGTCCCCTCGATCCTCTCCAACGATCTCATCCTTGAGGTACTTTCGACCCCACCTTTGTTTTATTTATGTGTTTGATTTTTTTTTGTTTGATTGAAGGTTTGAAAAATCAGAAATCACAGAACTCATGTGTGCATATGTTTTACTTGATTGAAGGTTTATGAAGAAATCTTACATCAATATGACAATATCAAGAAAAAGATTGTTCATGATGCTCTTAATCTAATTAAGATTGATTTTGTTCTTAACCTAAAGCCCAATTGTGATGATTTTTTTCTCTGTTTTTGATTTTGTTTAAATTTGTGAATTTTGATTAGAATTTTTTTTGGACAGATATTATTGTTTTCGTTGCATTGGGTTTCATGTATTTTACTATTGATATATTGTTCTTCTAGGTTCACTTTCGATTCTATTGCGTGCATCAAATTCTTTTGGAGATTGAGAGCGGAGAGTAAAAATTAGAGTCAAGATAATTAAACACCATGAGGTAATTTTATCTTCTGTTTTTTAGATATGTTTTTGATCTACGATATTTGTTTCATCTGATATGATTATCACTAACAAACCGTAGTTGATAATAGGCAATGATTGTCACTTTTTACTTTTATTAGAATTGTAATAAATCATATTTGCCAACATTTCACAATGTAATACTAGAATTGTAACTTTTGTTGGTAGCACTTGCCACTTTCGAAAATTGCTGCATTTGGAAATTGATTCAAGGGCCAAGGAATTGAGTTACTCTGTTTGCAGTTTTTGATTAGAAAGGTTTACTCTTTCTTTATTCCTGATGTCGTTGTTACTGCATTGTTAAATTTAAATATGATTTTAGCTTTTTTGCTTTTGGTTTAGTTGACTAGAATTGGCACTAATATGTTCACCTTTGCATAACAATATTAGTCTGGCTTTCAATGGATTAGCTTTGGTTTTCAATAGATTTGGCATTAATGGGTGTGATTAACTATTATGAAATATAGTTCCAGTAGAACTAAATTCTATAATGTCTGGTTATTTGTTTCACAGCAGCAGATGTGAGTCAGCAATGACTGCCAAATTAAAAATCCATAAATTCTGTAAAATAAAAGTTTTGAAGTGGGAAATATAGGTGGGACGCAAGGTCAATTGTCAGACTCTATTGTGGATCCATTAACAAGCCCAATTTCATATTCAAAGAATGAAGAGTCATGTATTGTGCATGGTGATGGTTTTTCTGGTTTGTCAAGTGACTCAAGTCTCAGCATAGCCGAAGCCGTGCCCCAAGTATTGCTAGAAAAAAAATATTTATGCTGGTGAAAATATGCATTTATGTGGTTTTTGACAGCTTTATGGACATGGAGTGAGGGAAGAACCACAAATTGTTCCTCAATGTTTTTATTCCTAACTAAGAACATGCTCGCTTATAGATTGCAAAGGTACGAAGTGTGAGCTTCATTTTGCATAATATGTTTTGAATAATGCAAACTTACTGTGCACAATGACAATTAACGCCTCTTCTGAAGATTTAACTATAAAGTAGCAAATGCTAATGGATTTATCTGTGTCCAAGGGGCTCTCCTATATGTAATCTTTCATTCATTTGATTGAAGGTTAGAACACTTCTACATAAATTGTATTTTCTAATTTCTAATGTTACATTAGATTCTAGACAGGGGCGGACCTGGACTTCCAATATCAGTGGGGCTATATTTTTTTTTCCAGATAAGCTTTTCTTACATTGTCTTGAATGTCTGGATGGTAGCTTGAGATTGCAGGTCTGCGGGAAGGATCTGTTTCCAATATTTCAAAGTCAATAACTTTGTTGCTCTCACTATTGCTACTGCTAGCTTTGTCTTTAGGCATAACCGGAAAAAAAATCTTCATCCTAATTCAATTATACAATAAAATAAAATCATATTTTATTCAGAGATTCTCAACACTGAACTGAAGAGGGAACGTTAACTTCTATGTTCTAACTAACATGTTTCTTTACTTCAAACCAAATTTCACAAACATAACATATGCCCTCAAATTTTAATAACCACGCAGAAACTTCTTAATAGCATTTTCACAAAAGAAGACTGGATTCCCAAGTAAACTTATGTCATGTTGATGTGCCACAACAACTAGAAATCTTATGTATTAATTTTGAAGCAAAAGTTGTACCTATAACAGAAAAATAAAGCTAATATTGAAAGTCTGCCACTAACACCATTGGTAAATAAAAAAAACAGATGTTGCACTCTATTCATCTTAATTAGATTTTCTTTACATGCTAATATCAATATAAATAACCTTAATAATAAAGTTGCAGTAATAAGCAGTAAACAAGACTATGCTAGAGGAATTAATAGAGTAAATCGACATCAATAAATCACCACTTTTATGGATTACTAATTACTACACTCTCATTCTCTCAATAAATCACCACTTTTATGGATTACTAATTACTACACTCTCATTCTCTCAATAAATCACCACTTTTTTTGATGGGTACTGGTTCTTGATTCATTCATTCATTCGCTTCTGAGGAGAAGGAAACCGCGTGTTTCTGCTGAGAGGAGAGGAAAAGGAAAACGCTACTTCTGCTTATACTATAAGACAAAAAATATTGGGCTGGGCTACATATAAAAAAAAAATATTTCGGCCTGAGCTGGTGTGGCTATTGCCATACCCTGCCCTGCTCAGGTCCGCCCCTGATTCTAGATATGCAATAATATCAATGGATGGTTTGAAATACATGCACTTTGTTTCATTAGGTCACTGTTATATATTTTCAAAGTTTTTTCTTATTCTAGCTCTTCCAAACCTATGAAATTTCCTTCGTTGCTGATAATTGTTTTTGTTTTTAGTTATATCCATGTTTGTAGTTTACTAAATAATATCAATGGATGGTTTACTAAATACTTATATGAGGCAGAACTTGAATCATCCCTTCATATTTACTAAGTTCATATTGAAGTGGAAGAAATAGTCACAAGAAAATGGGGGTTTGAATTGTGACCCTTTTAAAATTTTGTCCTGCAACTTAAATAAGTATGTATACTCAAGAAGGTTTTTGGTAAATGTTAGTCTAACAGGATTAGAGTATTAAATATATAACAATTGATTTATATACGACCAAAATGTTCTGGATTAAATAAACCTTAAATGATTAAATAGCTTTGACAAGGACCGGAGTGTTATGAAGAATGATTATATAAGCAGAATGAGAAAAATGATATTAAGATAAAATGTGAAAACTATTTTATCAAGGACCAGAATGTTCTGGAGAATGATTAATATAAAAGCAGAATGATAAAACAATATTAAGTT
>Ga0315914_1003975_pt1 | contig 22221 bp, 18 predicted proteins | sample MpolenodulesMG_FD_203920 | JGI IMG/M metagenome (GOLD analysis project Ga0315914, IMG submission 203920) | Medicago polymorpha root nodule microbial communities from Los Angeles, California, United States - elongated nodules | ecosystem: Host-associated > Plants > Roots > Nodule | place: USA...
ATCTTTTTGCCCATTTTCCCCTCTTTTAATGATGATTTTGAACAAAACACAATAGGCAAAAGATGGGGTGCAAAATCGCTAAAAAAAAAAGAGGGGGTGCAAAATCGCACAATTAACAAAAAATAGGGGGGAAAAGTGCAATTAAGCCTTTTTAATATTGGACGGTTTAATTGATAGATAACAATAAATGGACAATAATTTAATCTAGGTTATATTGACAATTTAGTTTTGCTCCACTTAATTATACAAAGGTTTAAATAAAGTCTTTCTGCTTGGTAGAGTGCAAATTTGATAGCGTTTGTTAAAGGTTATGCCTAATGATGCAATCCTCATTGAATTTCAATCCAAACTTGTGAACTTATGCAGCTTATTCCCCGGTACTGTGTTGGGGATAAGTCCTATGTTGTGCACCTGAACCCGAACCATTAAGCACCAAACTGTACAGTATTCCATGTGATATTGATTTTGGTTCTACGTAGTTGGATAAGGTATGTTGTTGTTGTCGTTGAAGATTTGGACTTTTGCATGTTTGATCAGGAAAGCCAACTGCAGTATATGTTATCGCATTTCAATCCCAAGAACTGTGTCTTGGTTTCTTAAAGCATTTTCTATTCATTCACTCATTGTATTTTTGGTGGAGGAAAGGAGTGAAAGTGATTGTGGAAGTATGCTTATTTTGTGTTAATATAATTGGCTGGAGCATATCATATGTTTCCATTGTATTGTTGTGCAATAGAGTTGTATTTTTGCTTTCTCTGTAATGTCCAGCATATTCTAAAAGCTGTTTCTTTGTTAAATTTGCAAAGTGGTTCAGAAGCTTTTTATTTTGAAACAACATACATTATGTTATGACTGAAAATATACTCCCCAAATTTGGGACTATTTGATATAATTATTAGCAGACTAGAAGCTAATAACTTTTGAAGTACTAAAATTACTTGGTTGTAAATTTTTATGTTTTTGCTTGTGTTTTGAAGCAAAAATTAGTTCTAAACGATTATCTACTATTTTTTTTGGCTTATTTTGGAAGAGAACCTCCTCGAGGGATGACAGTAGGTAGTGTACTATAGTGCCCGTTTCTATACTCACAGTTAGAAAAAATACCCGTATCTGCGTGGTTAACAATTTCATTATCTGTACTCGCAGAGCAGCGAAGTACCCGTATCCATACCGATTACCCGCACTTTTCACTATAATAAATTGATAAATAACATTAGGAGCAACAACAATTTTAAAATACCAAACTCAGCGTGTGTTGGAAGACACACTTTTCATGGTGGAATCTCACAGTTGAACCAGAACTGCACTTTGACGTGTTGGACTACCACACATTGAATCGGTTCCCACCGCGTTCCCAAACACATTCTCTGAACTTATCTAGGAAAGGTGCCAAACTCATCCTTATTATCAAGTTACAAATATATCTTTCAAGATTTATTACCACCTAAAGCCTCTTTAGCAGTCACCTCATTATTAAGCTGTAAGATCATCTTTTTGTTATAACAATGCTGGAAATTTAGCAGTCACTCATAATGGGTATTTTTTCGCTGGTACCCAACAGCGTTTACTCATACCCGTACACATGCTCTCTCTATCTTGCATGTGTCTTTATATGTCTCATGCTCGGTCCAAATCTACTTGTGTTGAAGTCTAATTACTTGGTAAATTTTGGCATTGAATTGGTGGATTGAAAACATGGTTTCAGTTATTGCGATCTAATTTTACAGGATAAACTACCTGAAGCTCGTGTTGTTTATTGCTCAGCAACTGGTGCATCTGAACCTCGCAATATGGGTTATATGGTTAGACTTGGTCTTTGGGGAGATGGAACTTCTTTCTCCGAGTTCCGGGAATTTCTTGGTAGCATTCTTATCTGTTCTTAAGTCTTTCCTTTCCTTTTTTTATTATCTTGTTATTGATCTTCTTCGTTAAATATTTTTTTGGATAAATTATTCTTGCACTTCTTTTACAGTACTTGCTGCTGCAATGTTTTGAAAGTAATTATGCTCCTCCAGTTGATGATGTATTTTTCTTCATGAACATACTGTTTTTTTTTTAAACAACTTTTTGACCTGTATTATAAATTCGGAAGCATTTATGAATGCATTGATGGATAACTAATATTTTACAATTGTTTAAATTTCAACTTACTACAGCCACATAATATAAAATGTTCTAGAATTTTGTATATACTTGCTTTCTACATGTGTTTTCCCCATGTGCCCATCCCCTTAGTGTGTAAAGTTTAGTTAACTATTTGAATTTATACATCCAGGTGCTCTTGATAGAGGGGGTGTTGGAGCTCTAGAATTAGTTGCCATGGACATGAAAGCAAGGTATAATATTTCCAAGTATAAATGAACACTTAGACTTGAGAACATGCATGCTTATGAAAGAATATTGTTGACTTTTCTCATTGTAGGGGGATGTATTTATGTCGGACACTTAGCTATGAGGGTGCTGAGTTTGAAGTTATTGAAGCGCCATTAGAAGATAAAATGATGGTATGTGACACTGATTTGTTTACTAATACTATCTTATTTACTGAAGCTGCAATTGCTCTACAGAAGAAACAATGATGGAGATTATTTGGTAAAATGTTGACTGGTTGACTGGCATCTGAAAATAATAATTGTAAGAGCATAAGGTAAATAGAAAAAGGAATCCCAAAAACCAGTTTCAACCGGATGTTTGTTAGTTTTGTGATATGTTGTAACTAGCTCCCCCAGTTCATCCACATCTGGTTTGTGTTTCATTGGTTTTCATTTGCCAATATCAAATCCATTGATCGATTTATTTACAATTACCTGCATTATATTCAGACACCAGTGTGTATGTATGTACATATATTGCTGTTATGGGTATTGTAAGTATCAGGTTAGGAACATTATTTTCCATTCTATTATGTGTACTTTAGCTCCTTTTACTTCAATTTCATGTATTGTAAAAAGGGGTTGATGTTGTGGAAAACTAGAGACATCTCCTGGCTGCATACTGTTCAACTTTTGTTTTTATATAATTGTAAATTTGTAACATGTATGATCATCTATACTTTCACCTGATGACCTTATTGTTTGTATGAAACTTCTCAGGACATGTATAAAAAGGCAGCAGAATTTTGGGCAGAATTACGAGTAGAATTGCTGTCAGCTAGTGCCTTCCTAAATGATAAGCCTAACACTAGTCAACTATGGCGATTATACTGGGCAAGCCACCAGGTATTAATATTTAAGTGGTGCCTGAAGACACAGTCTCTATTTTGATGTGTCACTTGTCCCTATACTAAATATGTTCTTGGCTCTGTAGCGTTTCTTTAGACACATGTGTATGTCTGCTAAAGTACCTGCTACTGTAAGATTAGCAAAGCAAGCATTAGTTGATGGAAAATGTGTAGTCATTGGTCTTCAGAGTACTGGCGAAGCAAGGACAGAGGAAGCTGTGACAAAATATGTGTGTATTTCGATTATGTATTCATTTCCATATAAACAAATATTTTTCTGCATTTCAGTTTTTTCACTCAACTTTTTTTTTTTTTTGTAAAGGGTTCTGAACTTGATGACTTTGTTTCTGGACCTCGGGAATTGCTGCTTAAATTTGTGGAAGAAAATTACCCGTTACCAGAAAAACCTCAACTCCTTCCAGGTTTGAGATTGTTTTGCCAACTGATTTTTATTTGTTTACATTTTTGTGGACTTATTTTATATATATATATATATATATATATATATATATATATATATATATATATATATATATATATTTTCTCGTTTACAATATAGGAGAGGATGGTGTTAAGGAGCTCCAAAGGAAGCGGCACTCCGCAACTCCTGATGTTTCATTAAAAGGAAGGGTCAGAAAATCAGCCAAGTTGCAGCCTCCTAGTGATGCAGAAAGCGACGAAGAATCTGAAAGTGAGTCTCCCAGAAGTAAAGTTGATGAGTCTTTTGTATGCATAACCTTTTTCCTATTGTGCTTTAACTGCATATGGTATGGGGGACATGAGACATTACCCCCCCAACCCCCCCGATTTCTATTGCCCTTCTTGAAGCTAGGAGAGACATTGGTTTGTTAGAGAACCAACTAGGAATGAACTTGTTTAGGAGGTTGGTGAGGGACAACAGTTGAACCAAATGTCATTTTCTATTTGCCAATAGCAGTGTAGTTCCTTTGTTGATAGATTTGGCCCATGAATTCAGAAAATGACATCAATTTGTTGACTTGCCATGGTCCTGTAATAGCATCGAACTTGTGGCATCTAACATTAGTTTGATTTCCTCAAAACTTCCATCTATCATATACGAAATCAAGCTGACTGTAGAAACTGGGGTACTTTCTCCAACAACATTCGTAAGCAATTATTACCGTTGAAATATTTAATTTCCCTGGATCCCATTGTCTGACCAAAACTGTGTGCCCGAACATCATTTCAAAGCCAAACTCATAGTTTCCATTCCTTTGTTGATAGATTTGGCCCATGAATTCACCAGCAGTAACTGGTAATGTGAACGTATAGGTATTCTGCCATATTTTTATTAGTAGGAAACAAGGTTATTACGCTATTTGTATTAGTTAATTAATACAAAAGTATTCTTCCATATTTAATTAATTAATTAATTTTTTTTTAATAAGTCAAGAGTAGAATGACATCAAAAAGAATAGTTCCCAACTAAGTTGGTACCCTACTCTAATTTGTTGCCAATTGCTCATATATATTATTAAGAAAAAGAGAAACATTACATAAAAACTAGGGGACATAAAACCTGACCCAGTCAACAACCCTAACGGGCAAAACATAAAAAAAAGATCCACAAAGTGGATCCAACCCTAAACAATTATAAAGTTTGGCGAATAAATCGATCGTCAACATGAAATCGGATCACGTACCATCAACTCCTTGCAACAACGACAACAAGCATTAAGACTCTTTCTAGTCCATACAATCCCATGTCAATCAACAGGATGACTGGGATAGAGAACCACGGACAGATGCTTGAAAGTGGGGAGTGGATTCGACCGCCAACACGGTAAATAACGAATCCACGCGCACCACCTGTTTACTACGATATCAACGGCAAATTAATCAGCCATTTCTGGCCCACATCAAGCAAACATACAAGCACAACCTATGCACAAGTCGGTCGTTAGGCATATAATCAAACCAAAGACAAAGACAAGCTCGAGTGCTCAAACTTCTTCTCTTGAGGCACAACAAATGAATCTGACCGCCAACACGGTGACAGAATCACAAATCAACAGCTTGCTGCAAAAACAAACCGCAAGTTACAAGGCCATTTCTAGCCACATTAGTCTGTTGCAAATACACGTCCACCAGCAGCAACACTCCACCCTCCGGATATGTAAATCGCGGTGAAGCCATTCAGCAAACCAAATGACACAACCACAACAGCAACAAATCTAAAAAGAGAACACACGTGAAACACGTTTGAGAACCCGATATCCACCGTTGTAAGAAACCAGAAGCACTATCTCCCATCCAATATGATTCTGCGAGAAAACCCAGAATAAAGGAGGATGGAGATCTGGTCCGGGATCGTACAACGACGATTTGAGGCGAAATAAGAAGGAAAAGAACAACCAAACCAACCAACACAGCGGCGGTGGCTAACAACCCCGATTGGGGTATGGTGGTGAGTCCGACATGAAATCCAAGCTTCCCATCACCACTGCAAAGGCTACATCTTGTTTAAATGGTTAGGATTTTGGGGGCGGTGAGGTTGAAGGCGGTGGTTGCTTAAAGGAGGTGAGAGAAGAGAGCGTGTAGGTTTTGAGAGCGTGTCTGGCGTCTGGGTCCCCCTAACCACAATTCAATAATATTACTGACCAATTAATTAACAATTTAATAATATTATTGCCCAATTAATTAAATGTATACAAGTATTACATTAGAGGTAGGATCTTTCATTTCCTGTTATGATCATTCATTTTTCTAGACTCCATGTACTGTAGCAGTACTATTGCACTGCTACAGTTTGCAGTTTATAACCCTAGGCAGGATTTATGAGTTTGATAACCTTGAGGACTATATCGTGTGCAAAAGTGCATGCTTCAGTTGACAATCTATTCATAATGTATTAGCATTTATTGGTCTTGACTTGCTGAATGTTGATGGATAGTGTGAAAACTGAATATATTTCAAAGTTCTGAATAATTTACAACCATTAATGTGTTTATATAGGCTAATGTAACTTGATGGGCAAGACTAATAAACTAATAGGCCCAATACAAATATTCACTAATAATAATTAAAATAAACTATTTACAACAGATAGTAAAGAATGCAAATTAATTACCATGCTGCAAAGAATTGTTTATTCTACGAAAAAAAGTGATGACAAGTTTATTGTTCTTTTTCAAGAAAAATATATAAAGAAGAGAAAACTACAAAAATTGAGGATAGTGAATCAGTTAAAATAGGAAGACCGTCTAAAGGGAAGCTACAGTAGCACCATGACAAATCAGAGGCGAGTAGAAATTCTTGAAGATGCTGTCTGTCCTTTCCCAGCGCCAACCAAAAAATCCGTTAAACAACACTTTGCAACAATATTTTATTTCCTTCTCACCAAACCTCTGAAAAATAAATGTGTGAATTTTATTAAAATATGTTTGAATTTTATCAAGAATCCTCTGGTTTGATGCAGCTGATTCAGGGATTGAATCTAATGACTCTGATGAGGAGTTTCAAATATGTGAAATTTGCACTACTGAGGAGGTTGTTTTTTCTTTGCCTTTTTTTTTTTTGAATCTCTTGAATTGTTTTGATGTTATTCTAGGGATGTAGTAGTCACATGGTTTCCATTGCAGGAAAGGAAAAAAATGCTACAGTGTTCCTGCTGTGGTAAATTAGTCCATTCCGCATGCTTGATGCCACCAATTGGTGATATAGTTCCTGAAGAGTGGTCATGCCATTTGTGTAAGGAAAAAACAGATGAATACCTTCAAGCAAGGCAGGCCTACATAGCAGAAATGCAGAAGAGGTATACAATTTAAACCTTTCTCAAGTTATTGGGGTCTGACTTTGATGGTTTTGTGCAGAATAACTGGTTAGAAAAGAAGCCGCAAGATACATTATCTCTATGAACGTAAATTAGGGGGGAAAATAAAACAGAAAAAATGCTGATTGTTTTATTAAATTATGACAGGTATGATGCAGCCTTGGAACGTAGGACAAAAATATTAGAGATCATTCGTTCGTTGGATCTTCCAAATAATCCTTTGGATGACATTACTGACCAGGTAGTGATCACATGTTTGATTTAGCCCCGTGCTTTGAAGATCATTTTCTTAAGTGTGCTAAAATACAATTTAATTATAATCTTTATAGGTTATTTTGAAACGATTACATAGATGCAAAACAGTAAATCAAAGATGCTTGCTGACCTTTTCTTCCATCACAATTGCTGTTTTTGAATAACTAAAATGTTTGGTTTATAGAGTTTTGAAACTTCCGGTTTTTGCTCTTGTATTGATATTTGATATCTCTCTTTGCTGTTGTGGAATAACTAAAATGTTTGATTTATACAGAGTTTTGAAACTTCCGGTTTTTGCTCTTGTATTTATATTTAATATCTCTCTTTGTTTGAAATATTTAATATCCCATTTGTAGGAAAAATGTGTGTTCAAGCATCGAATGCAAATTACAATTTTCATTGAATCTATCCACGTGTATAGGCAGAATAGTTAACTTTTTTGTTATTGATGCATGATATCAGGGATCGGGAAGTTTCTCTGCATTCATATTGTATGATTGAAAACTTTGCCTTTGAAGATTTTCTTCTTTAATCTCTCTGACATTGTTCAATATTATCAATTTAATATTTGTGTGCCAAGTTTGTAAAGGACCTGTGCTCATCATCTATCTGGTGTGGGGTTGATGCAATATAACTCATTGATGGTCTAAAGTAGGATTTTTTTTTATGATCGGTGTTTGTTGAGGTTGTATGTGAATTTTTTGGATTTGAGGCTATATGCAAGGCAACCTGATTATCTTGGGTGTCACCTGTGAGGCATCTCCAACCCTCGTCTCTTTGAGCTACTGCTTGAGCCATATAAGTTGACAAATGGCTTAAGCAATGGTTTGATGTTATGCATCTGCTCTTCATCTTACCACAATATTTTGACTCTTGCTGCATTTGGGGACCCTAAAGCTTTACCTCCAAATTACATAATTTTGAGTTATGAGAAATGCTTCAATTCAGATTTCATTTTTCATCTTAGTTTTTGTATTGGTCTATATAAATTCTTTTTTAGACCTTATCTCTTTTCAGTGTTAGACTTGGTTCTTTTTCCAATACACCCCTCATGCCTAGCACTACTGGGCTTGGTGCGTGGATAATTTGGCGGATGGCCCGAATGGATAGGCTATGATACCAGCTTGAATAATTTTGAATGAATGACTTGCATTACACAATGTGGCTGTACAAAATATATATACAAGAGAGTCTCTCAAAATAGGGAAAAGTAGTAAATTGAGGAAACTATATCAACGATCATGACTATAATCATTAATGATAGGATTATTTTTAGCTTTGTTTTTGTTGTTATATTAATGATTTTTTTTTTAGGTATTCCTCTTAAATTCACAGACATTAGCATGCTGTGTTTTGGTATGAATTAAAAGTACCAACATTTCTGGTTATAAATTTTATTTATATTTATATACAGCTAGGGGGGCCAGATAAAGTTGCAGAAATTACAGGAAGGAGAGGCATGCTTGTGAGGGGCCCTGCTGGAAAGGGTGTAACTTATCAGGCTCGTAATACGTAAGTTGTAGTGTCTCCAAATCTTACTGAGTAACAGCATTTAATAGCAGCTGCATTATGCTAATTTTTGTGTATCTGTTTAGAAAGGAAGTTACCATGGAAATGGTTAACATGCATGAAAAACAGCTTTTTATGGACGGTAAAAAGTTTGTTGCTATTATCTCTGAAGCTGGATCAGCTGGTGTTTCTTTGCAGGCAGATAGGAGAGCGGCAAATCAGGTATGCCAATCTGACTTGAAAGTTTTTTTATCCCGGATATCATTGTCTTGTCTGTCCCTTGTTTATGATTTGGTGTGGTTTTGAACTCCTGCTTGATTTAAAACAGAAAAGAAGAGTTCATTTAACGCTAGAGCTTCCATGGAGTGCTGACCGTGCAATTCAGCAGTTTGGAAGAACTCATAGATCAAATCAAGCTTCGGCACCAGAATACAGGTTATTAGTTAAAATGACTTGCACTCTTTCTCTTTGCTTGCTTTTCATATTGTTATTTCCGTCACACCAAGTTAATTAGTTAACTTATTGCCTCTCTGGTTTCATATCTGCAAAGTCTTTAACATAGAACCAAAGCCTGAAGGAAAAGATTTTGGTTGGTATTAGGAGAATGAGAAAATGTTTAGAGAAAGTATTTTACTTAGAACTGAAGCCTGAAGACAAAGTATTCTGTTTCATCCATATAAGCTTCACAATTGTTTAAGCAACTGTTGGACAAACTTGTTTGGTCCCTGTCTTTGGCAATAAAAAATTAATTTATTAAGTGGATACCTATTGAGTTTGTGAGTAGTGTTCGACACGTGTTGAAGAAGTATCAGTGTCAAAGGTGTGTCCAAAACTCCAATACTACCACGTTTCATTGACATTGATCTAATAGAATAAGTAAGAGTCTCATATCCATCTTTTTCTCTGTCCTACTGTCCTACAGTAACCAGATAATTTTAATTGTTTCAACTTAAAGACATAAAAGTTGTTATCATGCTTTGTCAAAATGCTATATTGCTGTTGTATGTTGTTCACTGTCATGAAATCCTATAGAAGTTGATGTAAGCCCCTTAGACTCGATAGCGATAGATTTTGTTGATATTGTCTTGCCAGGCTACACTAGTTTTACCTGATCACTATTCTCATAAATGCATCAGGATACTCTTTACTAATCTTGGTGGAGAACGACGATTTGCATCAATTGTTGCGAAGAGATTAGAATCTCTTGGTGCTTTGACTCAGGGGGACCGCAGGCATGTTGGATTTATCGGTTTTGTATTTTCAATGAGTTGACATCAATGAATTTTGAAATCTTTGTTGATGTTCCTGACTTCCTTCATGGCTTACAGGGCTGGGCCTTCATTAAGTGCTTATAATTACGACAGTGCTTATGGAAAGAGGGCACTGATGATTATGTACAAAGGAATAATGGAGCAGGTTCATATTATTCTTTGAAATTGGGAAGCAAACACGCACACACACGCACACACACTTGGTTATTTGTAGAGATGAGAACAATTAATCTTAACCGATAGATTTAGATTAATGGCTATCATGTGACTGAACCTTCTTCCTTTTTTCATCCACAATCGCGACTTCACCCAAATACAACAACAACAATAACAACAAACTGGTATAATCTAGTAATCTGGAGCAGACCCAATGCTTTGGTGTGATTAGCATACTGATTATTTATTTATTTTTTAATTTATTTGTTTGAGGGTTCTTTTAGAATGACACCAACTAGTCAACACCAGAGGCATGGTAATGACCTAAAATGCAGTTAAGTAAAATTCCAAGTGTTCTTTAATCATGCAGGGTTTTATGTTGAATTTGAATGCTAATTAACTACTGTCTGTTATATGTAGTATATATTCACTAATAAAGATCCTGTATAACATAAAACCGACCATTTAATGGCCACCGGTACAGCCACTATCACTGGGTTGTGCTTTGATATGCATCGGTATGTCATTCATGACTTCTTTTGTTACGCAAAGTGGTTTTTGAGCTGCCGCTTCATATCTGCTTTGCGGAGAACCATGAGTGAGGAGAAAGGGTGGGGAAGCAATGAAGTTACTGTGATATTTTTACCTAAAATGTAACCTGAGCCAATAATTTAAACATACCGGTTACGATTAACTGTTCTCATTTGATACAGTAACCAAGTGTTCTCACCAGAGTTGTCCAAATGGTGCTCAAATCCATCTAATGTCAAATCGTTTTCTAGGATTCTCTACCTGTCGTACCTCCGGGATGTTCATCTGACAGACCAGATACTGTTCAAGATTTCATTATTCAGGCAAAAGCTGCTCTTGTATCTGTTGGGATAGTTAGGGACTCGGTTCTCGGTAAGTCATTACTACCTTCATCTAAACGTTCAATGGAGTGGTTTTGTTCATTGTTGAAGTGTTGTTGTGATACCACAGATTGCACCACCTAGCCTTCTTTTGACTAAACATGTGATTCCTATTTTGTAGGAAATGGTAAAGATTCTGGAAGGTTATCTGGTCGAATTATTGATTCAGATATGCACGAAGTTGGACGATTCCTTAACCGGCTTTTGGGACTACCTCCTGATATTCAGAATGGGTGTGTCCTTTGTATATTAATGACTTGATGCTTCCAATATAAAATACTGAATTCAATATGCTAAATACTACTGTATCAACAGGCTATTTGAGTTATTTGTGAGTATCTTGGATCTTCTTGTTCGGAATGCTCGCATTGAAGGTAACCTCGACACGGGCATTGTTGACTTGAAGGCTAATGTCATTGAACTACAGGGGACTCCAAAGGTTTGTTTGCTAGACTTGTGTCTGCTCTTATATTTATGTTATTAACTTCTTTCCTTATTCCTTCCTCAGTGTTAATTATTATTGTATTGTGTCTAAGCTGCTCCAAATATCATTTTTTTTTATTTGAACAGATCTTAGGATCTTTTCTTTTTATGTCTGCAGAATTGTTTCCTTCTCTTGTAATGTATATTTGTAATTACTTATAATTATAATAATTGTACTCGGCCCATTTATCAGGCTCGTTCAGTTTATACTAATCTATTAAATGAATTAGTGTATGTACTCTTTTCACAACCTTGAAATATATATTAGAATTATTTTCTCCACCTTGTTTAGAACCAATTCTGCTCCTATATTATGAGCTGTATTCCTTCCTTTTAAATCATCAGAGAATAAAAAAAAAATCTAGTCGTTGTTCTTTTAGTTAACTATGTTGTATTGTTGATATGGAGTAGTAAAATTTTCATTTACATGCAGACAGTTCATGTTGATCAATTGACTGCGGCTTCTACCGTTTTGTTTACATTCATCTTGGATCGTGGGATCACATGGGAGGTGCTTGTTCTTTTCTGTTTGACCCAATTATTGGTGTTTGCATTACTCAAACAAACGTAAAATACTGACTTTCTTATTATTTTTATGTCAGTCAGCAAGTAACATGCTGAATGAAAAACAAAAGGATGGGCTTGGCTCAGCCAATGATGGCTTCTACGAGTCCAAGAGGGAGTGGTTGGGAAAGCGTCATTTCATTTTAGCATTTGAAAGGTATCATTCTTGGTTTTCATTACGTGTTCCTGTTATTGGAAGCAACCTTACCTAATACCTGTTTCCTTAGTTCAGATTCAATATCATTGAATATTGAATATGAACTAATTATCAAGCATTTCTCTCTGCTGTTAAGTTGCCAAATTAAAAACTTGAGCATATATTGACGTTCACATGTGCTTGGATACACCTAAAATTAGAGATAGCTGGCCTCATAATTTCCTTTAGCTTGCTTTATTTCTTTCTTAGTTTTCCTTTTTCTTGTTACTAAATTAGGAGTTTTATTTAACAAGCTTGATTTCTGCACTAGTTTTTACTCAATGTCTGATGCCCACTTCAGGATATACATGCTTCTCAATATACTTTTTTATATCATCATAATATTTGACTTGCTTAAGAGCAGAGAATTTTAGGAGAATATATTACATGCTTCCAATGTTTTAATTCGTTATAATAATAGACATGACAGTATACAGATCAAGACATGGAGTAGCCCCATGCGACACTGACAGACACGCTCTTCTAATTAATTTGTTTTATGTCCTTACTTTTGTTCTTCATTCTGTTCTACACACGATCTTATTGATTTGCATTTCCTTGTTTTTGTTCTGTGTTCTAGCTCTGCTTCGGGTATGTATAAGATTGTTCGGCCTCCCGTTGGGGAATCAAACCGGTATGTATTCTAGCAATTAGGTTTTGTTGGGTATTTCAGTTTTATTGTATTTTAATCATGGTTTCCTCTCAATCATTTAGGGAGATGCCTCTATCTGAATTAAAAAGTAAGTACAGAAAAGTTTCATCCTTAGAAAAGGCTCAAACTGGTTGGAAAGAGGAATATGAAGCTTCATCTAAACAGGTATATTTCTTTAGAATGTATTTTTCTTGTGTGTAAATTTGCAATGAAACCAAATATTATTGAAATCTTGAGGCTAGGTCAAGTTTTGCTTGTTGCATTTTAATCAGGGTACCGGTTTCTTAGAACAAGATAAGGAATAGTTTTATTTATTTGTTATAGGCTTATAGACGGTGATTATATCAAATTTTAAAAAATACCATTCCTCCGCTCTTACTATCATTTTCTTTATTCATAACTATGTAGTCAACGATGGATAACATAGCAGACGACCACCAAAACATTATAGTGTTTTAGCGGGTAGAGCTAAGGACGCTATGCCTAAGTTTAGGGGAGAGAAAAACAAGAGAATAAGATTTGAGGTCGCATTCTTGCAGAGTAGAGGAGAGGTCATGAAAGAGAAGAGAGGTCACAGAAGTAAAAAATGCTAAAAATAAAATAAAGGGCATCTTTGGCTTTTCTGCTTGTCTTGTCTGTTCTGCTCGTTTTCTCCGCAATTTCCCTGCCACACAAAGTACTTCCACCACCACTATTGACTACAGAGATTCATAAATAAATCCTTTAAGAAAGTAGACTAAGCAAATATTGCTCAGTCATACATGCTCTGTTCTTTCTAGTGTTGTTCTAAGATCAACTGACATGTCATTGTACATTTGTTATCTGTTGTGAATCCTGGAACATTTGCCATACATACTGAACTGAGTCGGGGTTCTGATATGCTAATGCTCTCTTTGTTGTGAATTTCTTAGACAGTTGTCATTTTTACTAACTTAGCAATACACTTAGACATATATATGCTGTGCTTATTCCCTTGATGTATTATCCATACCATCTTTAACATCATTGATCAGTATATGGTTATGTATGATGCATGAATGGTAGTATCTAAAAGATGCATTACAAGTTAGATGAAACAATCGCAATCCCTGCTTACTCTACATTGTCTGAAATCGACTTCTCTTTACCTTTTTTGACAGTGCATGCATGGTCCCAATTGTAAGATTGGCAACTTCTGTACAGTGGGTAGAAGACTACAGGAAGTGAATGTCTTGGGTGGCCTCATTCTTCCTGTTTGGGGAACCATAGAAAAGGCCCTTGCTAAGCAGGTATTTCTTCACCATATATGATGACAAATACTAAAACATTCTAATGCAAAAGTATTGCATCTATGATGTTATAATATCAACTCTTCCATTCTTTTGTTACTTTGTTCTACTATTTAATCTTCTTGTTTGAGTTTTTAAACGATATGGTTTGCAGCATGAAAATTGTAGTAGATAGCTTGGATTCTGATATAAATTGTAGAAATTTATTATAGTAACTGTTGACACAACCGAGTTTGCATTATAGAAGAACTTTCAACTTAATGAGATTATATCTGCTTGAAAAGGTTTTCTTTGTAAAGCCGCTCTTGTTCATTATTTAGTCGTTAGACAATTATACTACATGACATCACCAGCAAGTGATTATTTGATATACTTTTGTTAGCAGTGGCTTCAGAAATTATTTAAATATACCTCTTTGAAAAAAAACTAAACTGCAAATCAAATATGTACAGGCTCGCCTAAGCCATAGGAGGCTACGTGTTGTACGCATAGAAACTACTGTGGATAACAAACGAATTGTTGGACTTCTTGTTCCTAATGCAGCTGTTGAAACTGTGCTTCAAGGTTCTCTCTCAAACACATTTCTATTTGTGAATAAATATATTCATTGATAATTTGCTTTCAAAATAGATAGAAATTTGATATAATTAATAGAAAGATTTTCTCTCAGAATTTTGACCTCGTTCATTTTTTGTCAAACATGGTCAAGAAGCTAACCTATTGACATCATTGGCAGGTTTAGCATGGGTTCAAGAAATTGATGATTGACCTGGGATAATAGACTTTGCTCACCTTCTCATTTTAGCAACTTGAAGCCTTTTGAAAGTTGCTTGATGTCTTCAGTCTTGTCCATGGGTTCAATATTCGGTGTCCTCTGTTCGTCGACAATCAATTTATGTTTTAGGAAAAGGCTCAACCTTGATGCTGATTTTTTTTGGAGGAATGACTCATCCTCCTCACCATTCAACACACTTGTGCAGTCTCATTTTAGTTACCAATATTTATGTTCCGTTTTAGTGTATAATACGATTTTGTATATTTGTAAAACCTGATTGATTGAGAAAGTAGATGGCTAGGCTTGTATCACATAATCCAGTCTGATTTTTTTTTTTTTTTTTACTATTTTTTTTAGAGGAAACCAGTTTGTACCAACATATATGATTATTAAAATGATAGTGGAAGAAAATATTCTCATTTTTTTATAATAAAAATAAATATTCCTTTGGAGCAACATTCATTGTCCAAACACACAATAACATACGACTATACTATGGAGAGCCACACCGACTGCATCACCATCGCCAAGTCTGTTAAAAATAATAATATAAAAACAATGCAAATTTTGCAGCAGCAAGATAGAAACACACATTATTCTGTCTGCATGAGATGAAAACATATCAGCACAAGAAAGGATCATCAACATGGTGATCACTGCAATAGAGTCCAGGCTTTTGAGTGAAACCATCTTTCTGTAGCTTCTCTCTAGCCTTGAGAATAAGCTCCGAGTATGTAATAGCACCATCAGTCTCCTCAATTATAGCCTGTATTGCATTGCTGAAAGCTCCATAAGCATTAGCTGCATTTCCGGAAGGACAGGCATCTGCTGAAGTCTGGTCAGTCTGACAGCCGCTCATCAGAATCCCACCACTTGGAAGACCACGCTTTGACGATCCAGCATATACTTCATGCTTACTTCCCACTTCTGTTTCCATGGCAGGCTTTGCATATCCCTCATCATTATCATTCAGCTTTTGCTTAAGAAATTCTTGGGCAAGACCACCCACCATTCCCAGTATCCCACCTTGTCCACCTTCACCACCTCCATGTTGGAGCTTGTTCAAGATGACCTTCATAAACTTCTTCACTTTAGGACTAGCATCTTCCCCAAAAACATCAAAAAGTGTAGGCCTCAGTTGACCAACATCTATATCTTCTTTCCCGGTCTTCTGCTTAAGTATGTCAATGAGGGTTGAAAGTGGCAGAGACCTATTCTTTACTCCATGTGGGAGTTCAATATCCCTATCTTCATTTGTTTCTTCATCCCTGCGAGTATGACTGCGCAATCCTGAAGGCACATGAAATCCCCTAGACTCAATGGCATCCTCGACTTTCCTATGCAGAAAGCCTGACAATCCAAAGCCAGATCCAGAATGTTCCTCTTCTCCCTTTGTGCTCTCTCCTATCTGCTCCTTAGCTTCTTCAATCAAGCCACCACTGTGGCATGAATCAGATACAATGGTCAGCCTACATCCTCTAGGAACCCCATCCACAAATTCCTTGAAATCATCATCTGTTTACATACAAAAATCATCACGTCAATGCAGCATTGTTCTACCTAAAGAAAAGACAGCAATACTACTACCATTACTACTCACTAATAACATCAGAATTACCCTATATAAATATCACAAGCTATCAATACATTTTTTCCACACGTTCCCTTCTGTTCCTTTATATTCATGTATACTAAATGTAGATACATCTCTCAATTGAAATTCAAACATTGGTTCCCAAGGTTGTGGGATTCTAGTCAATTCCACTATGGAGACAATCTTAACTGATCTATGAATTTTCAAATTAAAGTAAAAACTTTAAAAAGTTTCTTGTAGTTGGAATTCCGTATCTGGAGATTCCTTATCATCAAATCAAATCAAATCAAACAGACATTGAAATCGTTTCTCAATTCTTAAAACACTTTTTGTCAAAAAGTAATAATAATTTTAAAACACCTTCCAGATGAAAGCTCTACTTAATCTTTAACCAAAAGATCCAAAATCACAAAATTAAACATTTAAATTAACATACAATTCCCTTAATCAAAACAAAAACAAAAACAGAGAGAGAAAAAGGTAAATAAAAAAGAGAGTTTTTTTGTTGGTACGAACCAGTGATGAGATTCATATCAGAAGGAACAATACATTCATCAAAACCAGTATCATCATCCTCTCCAGTTTCAGCAGGAAGACGAGTCCCATGTCCACTATAATGAACAAACAACACATCACCGTCCTCCGACGATCTCACCAGCTCCGACAGAACACGTCTTATGTTCTTTCCTGTCGGCTCTGTGTACGACGAATCCGTGTCGATCAAAACAGTGATGTCATCTTCGGAAAAACCGTAACGTTCGATCAAGCATTTGTGCATCCTCCATACGTCGTTTACGCATCCTCGTAACGCTGCTTTTGTTCCTGGGTAGTTGATTCCGATCAATACGGCTTTTTTCGTCATTGTTGGATTGGATCTTACAAGAAGATGAAGAAAAAGGTTGTTTCAATGATTTGGTTGAAACAGAGCAATACTGTCTTTGTCATTCTATCATGTTGTGGATGTTTATATTAATTAATAATTAATAATAATTCATTGTGTTTTTTAAGAGTAGCCACGTAGTTATTCAGTTTATTGAAGTTTTAAAATAGTATTGCACATTTTAACCAAGTTGTTTGGGCTCCGGTGCGCATGTCTCTACGTACGAGCCGGATTAGTAGTCCACCATTGATGGGTCGAAAACCGGTATAAAAGCCAAAAAAAAATAGTATTGTGCATTTTGTTAATCGAAAGAGTCATTACCTCAAAATGAAGAGTCATTTAATGTTGATGTTAACTCTTCTCGTATAAGGATTGATATGACAATATTAATCACGCAAGAGATTATTTTAACTAACAGACTCTACAATAAAAAATTATTTTGAAATTTCGATACATTCAAATATATATTATGATTATTTATAACAAGTTTAGGAACCAAATCACCTTACTTTTTGGCTTAAATAAGTTTTTTGCCTCTGCAAATATAAGCCGTTTGAATTTTCGTCCTTGAAATTACTAATCATTCAAATCTGTCACTGTAAAATTTAATCATTTGACTTTTGTCCTAATTAGGGTTTTTTTTGCTGAGGTGGGCTGTCATTAGCGACGTGGTGCCCATGTAGCAAGTGATGATTGGGCGAGATGGTTGCCTTAAATAATTCTTTCGTCCCTACAAATATAAGCCATTTGAATTTTCGTCCCTGAAGTTACTAATCAGATGTAATTAGGATCATTTTTTAAATGATTAATATTTGCAATGACAAAATAGAAGGATTAGTAACTTCAGGAACGAAAATTCAAATAATTTATATTTACAGGGACGAAAAACCTATTTAAACCTTACTTGTTTTACTTCTTTCGGTTTTATATTTGATACAAATATAAATGTAATAAAACTTCTATTTGTTTTTGCAATAATGAGTTGTTTTTTTGTTTTTTCTTGGATCCGTTTGTATTTATATTCAATTCAGTTATGGAGTTTGATTGGTGATGGTTAGATAACTTGTTGGATTGGAAGATGATGCGCACGTTACCGACTAATTAGGTACTTTTATTTTTTTTACAAACTAATTAGGTACTTTTGTAATTCCTTTTCTCATGAGATTATTTTCAAAATTTCAATTGCATTTATTAGTTTTTGACCTAGAGTGTACACCACTCTCCTTTTTTCCCCAAGCAGTTTACGGTCTACCAACAATAATTTCATCTCGAAAATTCAAGTGAAGAATAAGGGGGTTTAAATCTAATATTGTATAAATAATGTAACGTCTCTATTAGACTGACTTATGATCACGACAATAGTCTATATTTTCTGTCAATTAGCCTCTTGACTAAAAATTTACTATTTAAGATGAATAAGTGATGTGTTCGGAGTTCAAACTCATGTTAGTTTATATGACAATTACACAAGGAAGCTCGAGGGGAGGGGGCGAATAGCTTCTTTTCGAATGATGCATTTGCGAAGCGTGATTTAAAAAAACCTTTGAAAATATTTGTGACTATTGGATTTATGCTAATGGTTCAAATGATAAGACTAAATCAATGTGTAAAAACAACAACTCAACTATGAATAAGAAATTCAACAATGAATCGTATTTGTCAATTCAACAATCAATACATAATCTAAATCACAAAACTAAACTATCTAAAACCAAAACAAATTGATCACAACTCACACTATTTAAGAATTTGAACACTTGATATATGAATGAATTGTTTAGAAGTTACATTCTGAGTTTAATTGTGAATGAGTTAAATGTTTATAAACCTCAATTAAGGAGATTGAGATTAGGTGTAATACTCAAGGCTGACGAGGGCGGGGAGTGGCCACCGGTGCACAAGACACGACAATGAGCAGCTCCCGACAACTTCTAGAGGAACCTAATCACATCGGAAAGAGAGGGATCTTGAGGTTGTGTAGGTATGGGACCACATGGTTGAAGGAAGGCTTATAAGAATTGTTTGGTACTACATATATCAACAAGATGCATCTTCTTTTTGGTAGCCCATTCCATAAGAACTCCACATTTAAGCGTGCTTGACTTGGAGTAGTCTTTGGATGGGTGACCTACCGGGAAGTTTCCCGATAAGCGTGCGAGTGAGGATAAAACACGCTGGAAAGACTCGTGTTGATTTGTGGGGCCAGTCAACAATCCCAAAAGCAGTATGGGGTGTTACATTAGGTTAATGCAAAATAAACACTCATCATCAAATGGTAATTAATTCATTCAATAGATTCATAGATCAAAATTGAATTGCTGAAAGTAAAAGGATAATGGAGAGAAGGACACCAAAATTTATAGAGGTTCCCCTATTTCGTCCTCATTAGGGATATGTCCTTTCTTCGTATAAGAATACGTCTCTTCTACAGGCTTCCACTATGATGAAAATATTTACAAGTGTATGATTACAAAGATTTCATTGATTCCTAATCTTCTATGCTAAGAAATCACACAACATCCAATCTTCAAGAACAGTTGAAATTACACAGCCACAAGATCTTTGAATCTCAAGCTTGCACGCAATCCTTTGATCTTCTACTCTGAGAAATCATCTTTGCTATTTCTCCGCTTCGATCCCTTTGAACCTTGAATTGTTGAGAAAAAAACCCCACAATGACCTTTTTAGGTGAAAAGTGTATTCTTTTCCTTTAGATCCTTGATGCTCCACTAATATCATTGAGAGAAACCAATCTTACAATATCCTATACCACCCAAAAAATGTAGACCACAAAACCTACAAAAACTCTTAGAAAAAGTGTTTAATACAAAGAAGTTGTAGAGAGAGGATTTGGAAACTTTAGAGTGTATTTTCAAATTGATTCTATGAATGAGAAAGTGTATGTGTAAGGCTATATATAAGTATGAGTGGAAAGAGTTAGTTTAGCCACAAAATAACGAACTTGAATCGAATCACATTAAGTGTGAATTGATTTAAATAGTGTCAAAATAGGATATCTGAAGGTTGTGAAGATTGATACGATTGTCAAGAACTATGAATCGAATCAAGCATTTTTTAGATGACGATTGAATATGTTGGAAGAAAATGTGTTTAACATTGCTGATGCATGGTTTCGGTTCTGGCAAGTGTACCAAATCATTTACCAAGTAATAAAGTGATAAGTAAGTATCATATCCACATGGATTGTCGTTTCGTCCAAACAATTCTCGTTACTTATTTTTATAAATTGACGATATAAAAGATAAATGGTTAGAAAGTCTTGCAATTTTTATCTGTTTGGAACAGAGCAAGTTACCTGTTTTTGGTTGCAGAAAAGTAAGCAGCGGTTAGGATTCTTTGTATTCCCCCCGTATATATTGTTGGATATTAAGTAACAGTAATGTCACGTTTATTTATCTTAGGTAGACTATACAAGTGATGAGACCGTTGGGACGTTATTAACCTACTTTTGTATATCCCTCTGATGGCTAAATGCACCTTTTAATTGCACGGTGATCCTTACATGCGGGGTCTTGCTAGTTCAAAGGTAATTGAAACATAAACTTAAATTGGCTTTCTAGTGTTTCCTAAGGCAACGAAGGCCAATGTTCTCTTAGGTCTGCCCATCGTGGAATCTTAGGACACCCATATCACACTCTCTCTCTACGCTTGCTTAGTAGTTCTACAAATGGGCAGCCCTAATCTACGTCTACCTTACTAAGGGTTTCAAGAGAATGGTTATATTAGGTTACAACTTATTTCCTTCAGCTAGGCACTTGTTTCCCTAATTACTAACCAGTTAATTCCTAGGTTCAGTGGGTCACCACCCAGTCTTAATAGTTTTTGCCACTAAGCACCTACATCTAGGGTCAATAATTCTTATCTTTGGCTAGTTAATAATCACTTAATTCCTAGACAGATAGTTATCAGTAAAGAGATATAAATATCAAGATATAAGCATCTAGTTAGTGATAGAAATATTAGGCTCTTTCACAACCTAAGTACCTAATCTAGAGTTACACCTATCACATAAATAAACTACTTCCTAATAAAACTTAATAGCGATCAAAAGAATAAATAAAATATAAACGACATTAAATTAAATAAGTATCGAACAAAAAAATACAGAGGTTCATCTTAGAACTTTAACCTAAAAAGATTTAGTTACACATGGTAACCAAAAATAAATTACTAAAGATAAAAACATACCCTAGAAAATCAAGGAGAAGATAGAAACTCTCCTGAAGCTCCAAAGTTTCCTTCCACTTGAACTGTCACAGTTTTGAATGAGAAATTCTGAATGAGGAAGGCTGGTATTTATAGTGAGAGTTTCTACCTGGGTTTGGGCTAAAAGTGCGGGCTTTACCCAACACGGAAGCAGGAAAACACAGTTGCGCCCTGCATTTTTGCATGCACGGGGCACATGTGAGTGCTCCCCAATGCATGCCCTAGGTGCAAGGTTTATAAAATCCATGCACGAGGCATTTTTTCCATGCCCTAGGCGCAAGGTGTCTGCATCCTAGGCGCAATCTTCGATTTTTCGTCGTTTTTAGGTCTTGGTCTACAAATAAATTGTCTCGGTATTTTGGAAACATAATTCCTCCCACTTGTAACTCTTCTGAGGCCTCTTAAATCTTCTTTCTTGTTATCTTGAATCTTTACAATTCTTCAGATGTTCTTGATTTGCCAATTTG
>Ga0315914_1003976_pt1 | contig 22215 bp, 14 predicted proteins | sample MpolenodulesMG_FD_203920 | JGI IMG/M metagenome (GOLD analysis project Ga0315914, IMG submission 203920) | Medicago polymorpha root nodule microbial communities from Los Angeles, California, United States - elongated nodules | ecosystem: Host-associated > Plants > Roots > Nodule | place: USA...
TTTAAATTAAGAATTAAAAGCCACATTGGATGAGAATAGTGAGAAAAGAATTAAAAGAGAAGCCGTTAGGATTTAGATTACCTTTGTAGAAAAGAACCTTATATCAATATTACCTCTACACTTTTTCTAGACTTCTTCCCACTACTTGAGGTTCCATTCTTCCTCTTGTTGTTCCATGGTCCTGTTATAGAGTGAATTATCCGCATAATGACTAATTAGTGATGAAATACATAATGAATATCAAAAACCATACTTCTTCATCTAAGGATTTATGAAAAAAATTAAACAATCCCAACTTTAAAAATCCTCCTACTCATCCTCTATACCATCTTTTTTTTAACAGACAATAATATTAATAAACCCAAATCAAGTCAAGCCGAGACGGATGGGACAACAAGAACAGCACAACAGACCAACCTACAACAGAACCTATACGGCCAAAAAACAGAAGGAAAAAAAACAGCTTCCCAAAAACAAACACAACATAGCCAAACAACAAGGCTAGCCAATAGCAGAAAAAAAAAACTATCCCAACAACAGACATAACAAAACAGCCCCAAACATACAAACATTACTCGCCCAAACATCATAAAACTCTTAAAACAGAAGAGCATCTCATAAAACTGAAGAGCATCTGCCTACTCATCCTTTGTACCATCTGCAATTAAAAGAAAAATCAATATGAACCTAACACTGAAGAGCACACCTGCCAAAATTGCAAAGATAATTCAGGGTATTAGAAAAACACAATCTTCTTTGAGAAAACAAGTTAACATAAATGTAAACATCACAATACTCATCTTCTTATGATCAAATCTGTAACTAATATGTATAGACAATGAAAACATCACTAACAAAAACCACAACAAAACAAGCCTACAAATCAAATTGACCAAGCATCTAGAAACCCTAAATCAATCAAAATTCCCAAATCTTAACATAGCAGCAAACCCTAATGAAAAATCCTCAAATAAAAAAAAATATAAGACCCAAAATCACAACATAGTAGCAAAATAGACCGAAAATCACAATATAGTAGCAAAATAAATAATATATAAAGATGAGTATTGTAAATCGTTTACCTTCTTGGGGTTCAAATGAGAATAAGGACTGGATGCAAGGTGGAGAAAGGATTGAACAAAGCATCGATTGAGAATGAATTTGAATCTAAACCGAACAAAGCTTTGAGGTGGAAGAGATGATTAAGTGAACTGATTGAGATTGGAAAAAGGAAAAGTGAACCGATTGAGCAAAGCTTTGAGGGGAACAGTGATTCGGTTTCAGATTGGGTGAGAGCAAAGCTTTGATTGAGCAAAGCTTTGAGTGGAACAATGATTGATTTCAGATTGGGTGAGAGGGTTAGTGACGGTGAGAGCAAAGCTTTGAGGGGGAAGTGAGAATTGGTTTTAAGGTTTTAAAGTTATGAGAGGGATACTAGTAAGAAAGCAGTAGACAAAATATTTGGGGCAAAAAACCTGCGACGGTTGGGCCTACCAGTTGCAGTAACTGTCGCAAATGTCTATTCTGTGACAGTTTAGAGATAAGGGTCGCAAAGTATGTGTCGCAAAATGAAAATTTTCTTGTAGTGTTTACCATGGGTCCGTGACCTACCCGATTATTGGTAAACCATTACATGCCTACACTTGTTCTTGCATAACTTAGACCTAATGAGTTTAGGTTACAAACTAACATGATTATTCTCGACTATCTAAGTCGAGGCTTTGCATATTTCCCAATACTTAGAGATTAACTTACTACCCAGCCTAAATCATATCATGTTCTCTCGTGTGCCATGCCTTAATAAATAGGTCAATACTTGCTTCTTTTTCAAGAAAACATTTTAAAAGATTAGCAAAGATGACATTGGTTTGAGGGGTTTACTTTTATAAGAAAAGCACTGAGAGACTGGACACGAAACTGCCATGAACTGCCCGGAATGAGTCGACAACACATTTCTATGCTGTCAACTTGCCATGGCGAGTTCATTGCGAGTTCAACTTGCCATGGAGAGCTCATGGTGAGTTCATGGCGAGTTGAACCAGTACTCTCTGATCTAACTCGCCCCGGCGAGTCCTAGCTCGCCTCGCGAGTTATGACAGTTCAAAACCTGCAAAAATGGTGATTTTAGCTCAAAACCTCAAAACCAATTGACCCAAAGCATAATTTAACTCTATTAATCATAGAACACTTGAAAAACATTCATATAACAAGTATTAACATGTTTAGCAAGCATGGCATGAAAAGGGCAACTAATCTCAATTCATAAAAACCTAGAAATCTATGTTTTCCTTACATAATTAAGCACACAACCCCAAAGGTGGGTTATATCTAAGAACTCACCCAACAGAAGAAGAGATGAGCTTCAATTCCCAAATACACTTCATGCTTAAACTTCATCTTATTTCCAAATTCTTTGTTACAATTCAAACACCCAAGCCTCCACTTGTTCCAACTTTCAACTTATGACCTTTAATCATTAATTCATTACACAAGCAGTTCCAACAACGCACATGCATAACATCTCTTAAGCTTGAGAAGTAAAATTCCAATTTCATGACGAGAGAAGGGGTTTGATCAAAAGAGAGGATGAACGTGAATTTCAAGGAGCAATTGTGATTAGAATTGTCCAAGGATCTTGTTTTCATGGTTGCATGCTTGATTGTACAAGAAATGGTGGATTGGGGTAAGATAGAGTGAGAGGCCGAGAGAGAAAAGAGGTAAGGAGGGAGTATTAGTTCCGATGCAAGTGAATGAATGAGAAGGAAGTGAAAAGAAAGCATGTGCATAAATTTATATAGTTTCAGTGAAATTACTGGTTTGCCCTTCCTTAACTTGTAATCCATACAAAATCTCTTTCGTTCTCTGTTAAATAACAATTGCTCGGTTAAAATATTCTCCGTTATAATAACCCTTCATAAACATTCCTTCTCTGACACGTTCAATTGATAAAACTTAATATACTGATGACTGGGATGTAACAGCTTGCACACTATTCGCCATTTTATAATAGAAAGAAAGATAGAGAGATAGATAGATAGATAGGTTTATAGGTCTGGTGGTCTTGCTTTTTGAAAACCACTTCTTACCTTTTTTTTTGTTTTGAACAACAAATATTATTAAAAAAGCAAACTCAAATCTGCTCAAGAAGAGCAAGACATGAATTACAAAAGAAAGCCCCGCAAAACACAGCAAAAAACAGAAGCAAAACACAAACACGAAAGCCACCTAACCAAGCAAAAAACCAAAGGAAAAGCACCACAGAGACCATCCCACAATAACTACTCAAAAAAGCAACAAGAGGCAGTAACAAGACCAAACCATAATGTCTCCATAAAACACTCCACTACAACTTAAGAGATGCCAAAAGCTAGCACAAAACATGTTCCATACCGGCAACTAAAATCCTAATTTTCTATATTTTCTGAAAGCCTACGCCACTCAAGTGGCGGCCCCCAATAGATTTTTCAGCATTATACTAACAAGCTAATAGGTTAATAAATATTCAGTTCTATTTTTACATCTAACATTAACTTTGAGAAAATCTTTTAAAAAAATAAAAAATAACTTTGTGAAAATCTAACTTTATATTACAATCTATTTAAAAAATAATAATTAATGTACCTCAATCAGTATGTTTATGATTTAACTTAAATTACAAAATTTAATTTAATAATATAGTAATAATAATCTAATTATTTTTTTTTCTTTCTAAAGTATGTCAGTTTGGAAGACCTCAATAGTGTTTTTGGATGGCCTATAACCTAGCATTTTTAACTAAATAAACTTAATAAAAAAACCTATTTGCCTATTTAAGAAAGAGTCCGATCTATCTTTGACTTCAAGTAGACTAGAACATAGGACATAGACAATGTTGATCGACCTGATCTATCATCACCCCTACCTATTTGATAGTCAAGCAACTCGTTGGTCAATTAATTAACCTAACGGCCATAGTATATGTTATGAGTGTACTGAACCGAGGACCATATAGAACTCAATCTCATAAAGGTCTGATTCCTATGTCTACTCAAGAATGGGTGTAAAAAGAATCAAGTATTAAGTGAATTAGCTTATTTTGTAAATTAGTTTACTTTATGCCATTTTACTCCTTTAACTATACGGGTTTTTGTATTTAAATTTGGGTTTGTGCTTCATTTGCAATCAACTAACATTTTAACAAAGTATCTTCTTGAAAACTCTTATTTTCTAATAATAATACCACAATCTCTCCTTTATATCGGATTATATTCTAAATCATTAGAATATCTACTAGTAACACTTAGATTTTACCGGTTAGACCCTAGAATCCATTTTCCCGTCTCAATAAAATAGAATAGATAACTTGCACTGTGCATTGGCTGTAGCAGATCGGTGCATTGGCTGTAGCATATCTGAATTCTCTTTAGCCGTGAAATTGTGAGATAACATCAAAACATTTTTCCCATTATAAGTAGTAAGGGATGAATTAAATCTAAATATTTCTTCAAAAATGGTTTTATATAGTCAACTTAGGACTTGGTATTCCCCAACACACTATATTTCAATGTATTGACTATCCTCTATAATTGCAATGTAGTATTTACTAGTTAGGGACACACATACCTTTATCAGTTGCCTAGTTTCCATTATAGTCCATACCGAAAGTTCTTCATTGGAGTTTTATATGAGAAGTACTCTCGATTCTCTTTATATCCTTAAACAAATTTGCTTTAAAGAATGCTATAATATTGGTATTATTGAAAAAAATCTGAATTTTTCTCATATTTGTTATAATGTTGGTAATAGATAAACTTAGTTTGTTATTTAAAAAAAAAGAGATAAACCAAGTTTGTCACCGTTAAAAATTCATAAACATCTATATCTATATAATTTTAATCAAAATCAAAATTCATAAAAAGTATTGGTTATAATTTATAAAAAAAAACAATTATGAAGAAAATTTGCAACAACTTTTTTGGTTCCAAAAAGTTGTTTAAGAGGCTTAAGAACTTTTATGTATAAGATATAAGATAATTTCTTTTTAAAAAAAAAAAGAAAATTAGAATGGAAATTTCTAACTTTTTTGGCTCCAATAAGTTGTCTAAGAAACATAAGAACCTTCATATACTTCCTTCGTTACTTTTTAAGTGTCGTTTTGGAATATTAGCACCAAATTAGCGAAGTGTATTTTTGAACATTTTCTTCCTATTATACCCTCATTCTTATCCACCGATAAATTTAATAAGTTATCTTTCTCTCGTAACAAATAATTGTTTTTTTTTTTTTAGAGATCATAACAAACAATTGTTAGTTACTATCTCTTTCTCAATCAAATTCCTATTTTTTTGCACTATCTCTCTCATAACAAACAATTGTCAATTTTTTAAATATTGTGCACATCTATGTAATTATTTTAAGTCAATTTTCAATGTTTCTTCCCTTCTTTCTTCCTTTTGAACATTCATAAAGTAGTTTATTATTTTTCTTTTAGATTTGTTCTTTTACTTTGCACTTGACATTTTTAACAATTACTACTCATTTTATTTATAGAATTTTAACTCTTCATGAAACCATTATTATAGGTAACATTTTTTTAAAAAAAAATTGAAGATAACAAGAAGCAAACGTTGTTTTTTAAAAATTGTTTTTTAAAAAAAAAACAAATAAACTATGTTTAAAAAAAAACTTTAGTTTTCCAAATATAAAACATGTGTTGGAGGATGTGAACCTAGTAATTCTAAAGTAAAAAAAAAATAGGACTAGGTATTCCCTAACACACTATATTTTTCAATGTATTGACTATCCTCTATAATTGCAATGTAGTCTTTACTAGCTAGGGACACCCATACCTTTATCACTTGTCTAGTATCCAATACAGTCCATAAAGTAAGTTCTTCATTAGAGTTTTGTATGAGAAGTACACTCCATTCTCTTTATACTTTTAAACAAATTTGCTTTAAAGAATTCTATATGATTGGTATTATTGAAAAAAAATCCAAATCTTTATCATATCATTTATATTGTTGGTAACAAATAAACATAGTTTGTCATTTCAAAAAAAAAAGAAAAAGAGATAAACAAAGTTTGTCACTGTTAAAAATTCATAAACATCTATATATATAATTTTATCAAAATCAAAATTAATAAAAAATATTGCTTATAATTTAAAAAAAACAATTAGGAAGAATATTTGCAAAAAAAAAACATAAGATATAAGATAATTTTTTATAAAAAAAAATAAAAAATTAGGATGGAAATTTCCAACTTTTTTGACTTCAATAAGTTGTCTAAGAAACATAAGAACTTTGATATACTCCCTCCGTTCCTTTTTAAGTGTCATTTTGGAATATTAGCACCAAATTAGTGAAGTGTATTTTTGAACATTTTCTTCCTATTATACCCACTCATAAGAACTTTCATATACCCCTCCGTTCCTTTTTAAGTGTATTTTAGGATGGAAATTCCTATTTTTTTGCACTATCTCTCTCACAACAAACAATTGTCAATTTTCTAAATATTGTGAACGTCTATTTAATTATTTTATGTCAATTTTCAATGTTTCTTCCCCTCTTTCATCCTTTTGAATATCCATAAGGTCTTTTATTATTTTTCTCTCAGATTTGTTTTTTTACTTTGCACTTGAAATTTTTAACAATTACTATTCATCTTATTTACAAAATTTTAACTCTTCATGGAACCATTATTATAGGTAACAATATTATTTATATGCAGGGGCCGGGGTTCGAACCCCGAACACCCCACTTATAAGGTGAATTCTAGCCACTGGCTACCTGACCAAAAAAGATAACAAGAAACAAACTTTATTTAATAAAAAAAACAAACTTTGTTTTAAAAAAAGACAAACTTTAGTTTTCTAAGTATAAAACATGTGTTGGAGGGTGTGAACCTAGCAATTCTAAAGAAGAATTTTTTTTTATTTATTTGGGCCAGTTTCGTCTCTTTTTTCGAGCCCGAACGGTTAGGTTTAGGGTTTTGTGTTGCATGAAGCCCTATATATAAAGTAGATCAGCGTCAGCAGTTAGAACATGGCTGTGTTGATTAAGAGTCGGCGGTCAGAAGTTTCTGACTTTCATCAGACCCCTTTTTATCGGTATCTCTCACCCCTCACCTGATTATTATGCGTGTTTTGTCCTATAGATCTTATCGAATTTTCCACACACTGATTTTCCTAAAGCATCGTTCTTTTTTCTTTTTTTTTTGAATTTTTATAGCATCGTACGTATACTATAATATGGAGTTTTTATGGTTTTCACCGTTATTTATTTGTAGTGAGGAGAATGTATACATGCCCTGGAAGAAGTTATGCAATGATGGAATAGCAGATTTTGAAGGATCTGATCTTTTTGGTGCTTTCATTTCCAATCAAAAGAAATAGGCAAGTACTATATAAAGACATCATTGCTCTCCGTCATAATTCAAGTTGATTCAAGTTGTGGTTCTCAGATTTCCACCATTGCTCTCCGTCTCAGATTGATATCGAAATTTTGTTTCTGATTTATCTTCACATATATATTCATGGGCAAATTCGTCTTGGAATCTTTATTTCAGGGTTCATGCTGCTGAGACGATTCATTTCAATTTCTGAAATAGAGAATTATTGATATTTTACATGCTATTTTAATTAAGTTATCATAAGAATCAAACCTCTGAATACCTTGTGAGTCATATAATTTAGTTATTGATATAATTTCTACTTTGAGCTCACCATATTTATCTGTGTTTTAATTTCAGATTATCTTCATAGAAACATATGCAGTGATGTAATCATAATTGAGAGGAATCATTATAAGAAAATCTTGGGTGATAAGATTTGGCCCTAAGAAGATTTGTTATTGGTATGCCTTATGCCCTTGTTTAAGTCTTAAACGCGTTCCTTGATTTTGCAATATGTGTGTAATGTTCATATAATTTGAATTGTCAAGATTTAGAATAGGATTTTATTCTCCACTTATTCACCTTAAGGGTTGAATTTCTTCTCGTCACTCGGCTACATACCCAAATATAAATAAATTTGGATTTTATTAAATATATTTGCATTAATTACAATTAATTGAAACTCATTGTGTCATGTCATTCACATTTCATTAACAAAACAAGAATTAGTATTATGATCATTAACTATGATTAGGAGAGCATCTCCATTCAGAAGCCTTAATTTATTTGTGATCATTACCGAAAAAGCTTGTCTATTTCGCCTAAGATCTTATTTGCGAAGAAAGAATTATCATTATTGATGACTGACACTGTATAAATCTCCAATTGACTTTTTGGATTTACTAATACCTAATCTTTGCAAATTTGGCTCTTCGAACCACTGCAACTTTCTTCAGCTTTCTTATTGAATGTATGAAATTTTAATTTGAGCTCTTGTTCATGTCAGCGTTGCACAAATGTTTCTTGCAAAAGAAAAAGCTCTTGTACATGCATTTAGAACTAACAACAGTTGTACCTCCACAAATTGTACTAAAATCTTTAACATGATTTTCTTTTTTCTTGAGAAATATGCACAAATGTATACACCATTACCAATTGCTAGTCTCGTACACTGCCGCCTTGTATATGATATATGCTCGACATTGTTGACCCTCCGTACCATCCTTAGTATCTGGTTCTACAAATATTTTAATATCCATTTTTTCTAAATATTAGGTATTGTTCCATTGCTGAACAATATCTCAGATGGAACAATAACAATTGAAATGGAAATTAAAATTTCTAAATTATAGGTATGAATATTGTTCCATTGCTGAAAAATATCTCAGATGGAACAAGATCTCAAATGGAATACAATATTTTATTTTAATATCAATTTCTTGAATGGAACAATATTAAGTCCTTTCATTGAAATGGATATTAAAATATTCGCAGAACATGATACTAAAGATGATATTGAGGGTTGACAATGTCAAGCGTATATCGAAGCGAAAGGGAAAGAAGTGTATGACACTAAAAATTGGAAATGATAAATATTGTTGTGTGTATTCCTTAAGAAAAAAAGGAAAACACGTTAAAGTTGTCACTCCAATTTTTGGAGGTACTATTGGTGTTGGTTCTAGATGTAGGCATCATAATTCCCTTACTAGATTTGCATTTTTTTGCAAGAAACATCCGTGCGACGTTGTCAAAAACATGAGTTCAAATTCAAACCTCCATTTCTTGAAAAGGAAAGCTGAAGAAAGTTTCAACGGTTCAAAGAATCATATTTGCAATGATTTGGCTTTGGTACATCTGGAAAGTAGATTGGATATTGATACAGTCACAATCATCGATGGTGCTGATTATTTCTCCGCAAAGACCATCATTGGCATAATAAGAGAACACCAACTCTGATCTAATATGTTTTATTTGTACTTTGCGGACTAAGCCAACGACAGTTCTGTTCTATGAGCCATTAGGTTTTGTGGAATCAAATGTCATTTCATGTTAACCGCAAAATTTGACATCAATACTAAAAACTTGAGAGTAAAATGGCTGACATTTTGCATATCGTATGCAATCCAAATTTATAAGTAATGATTTCCAATTGGCCTAATTTCTTCACCTAATCAAATAATATTTGTCTTGTTGATATAGTTTCTTAGCTTGCCCAATAAATCATATTATCATGATTTTATTTTCTGTATGCATGATTATTATTTATAGTCGTTGAACAGTGTTGTTGATGTTCATTTGTTTTAATTAACTTTTTAGGTTGACTCATATCATGTATCTTCATAATTTGTAGTATCTAGACTCTTAGGGTTCTTAGTCACATAACTGTTTTTAGTGTGTTGGCTGGTATATGGGGTATTGGAACTGGATTTACAATTTTAACTAAATAGAATTACTGTGACTAAAATGGAAAGTTGTAGAGTAGTTAAATCTGGTGCATGTCTTCTTAGAGTATTATCTCTATTTAAGTTTCTATTATCATTGTCTTGTTGTATTTGCATCTACATTTATCCGTCCATGAATACCATGAATAGAATTAGTGTTCTTGAAATGCCTTTGTTAGTAAACCTACAAAGTTATATGTATAATCCCTCACGAACACTAATTTAATGCAGGCTGGCATAAGCCATTTAGGAAAAATAATTTTGTTCAACGAGTATTCACATGATGGACTGATGAAGGTAGATGCAAATGAAACAGCAAAATGATAATAGATTCTTACCAAAGAGAGGTAATATTATCATAAAACATGCACCCAATTGAACTTCTCCGTGGCTTCCCATTTTAGTGACAATAATTTTATGAACATTTTTAGTTAAAGTTGTTGATCCAGTTCCAGTAAATTACGGACTATTCAACACACTAGGAACCCGAGGAGTTGGAGGTCTTGATGCTAACTGTAAACCTTTGATAGATTGTAAATTCTATTATTTGACTTATCTAAGCAGTTTCTTTTAAACTAATAAAATCACGAATTTATTTCTGCAGTGTTAAACATTCAAATCATATCTCAGAGATACAAAATTAAGGTTATCCATTGATTGGCCAAGCTCAGAAACTATTTTACTTATTCTGAACAACAAACAAGACAGATATTATTTATTTGATTAAGTGAAAACAATAACACAAATTAGAAATGCATATGCCAGCCACCAGTTTTTAGTCTTAAGTTTTTACCATCAATATTTGCAGTTAACATTAAATGACAGTTCTCATCTATGGAACAATAGGTTATGTTAACACGTACTTTATTATACCTGCATGAATATTAGACTCAGAATTTATTTGATAATTTATATCTTAATTTCATTCATGGAATACAATTTTGTACTTAGCTCTGCTTCTTTTCTTGTCGTTCCCTAAACCATGATTTCTTGACAAAGCTTGATGGGTTGGAAAGGGAATAATTCTATATGTCTGGTACTATACAAGTTGAGTATGAATAACAATTTTTTTTACAATGTTTGGCATGTGGAAAATAACCGTTTACCTTTGTATTGAATGAGTTGAGGCTCTTAGTAACTAGTTAGTTAACTTTTATGTAGCTAATCTAAATTAATTTAATAGCCTTTTATTAATAAATAAATAAAATCACAGAATATATATGATAAACACAAAGTTTTATATTTATCTAATGGCAGAGATGCTAAGAACGTATTTGTTAAAAAAAACTAGCATAGAAACATTGAATTGTAATTTTAACATAAATTTCTATTTTTTTTTAAATTTTAACAAATATGCTAAGGTCGTATGTTAGAAAATCTCTTACTTTAAACTCGTCACTATTAGAGAATTCTTGGTAGAAGAATATGTATTTTAAATACCATCGAAGTGCCATTCCAATTGGAAGTTCACGAGGCAATATTATAAATCAACTGTTGCTTGTTAAAGGTTGATTGATAATACCGCGTTGCGAATTTTCAACTGACATTACAAGTGCTGATCTTGAAAATACATATTGTTCTGCCAAGAAAGTTGTTGTAAATGGTGATATTTCGCTTCAAATATTAGTACCTAAGAAACTCTAAAATTCGACAAGCCATAACTTTGTTTCTTGAATTGCACATCAGGTGAATGTTCCATGTTGCATGATATATAATGACATTCTTTTGTTGCTTGATCCTCTATTTCAGTAGTAATCTTGCTTTTATTCAGTTCATAGAGTGAAAAAAGATTTTTGGTTTCCCTTGTATGGTATCTACATGTGCCCGATTCTCTTGAGCTTAAAACTTGACTAGAAGGATCAACTTAAAGAAATTTAATATAAATAGGAATGAACCCTTTTTTGCCAAGGACTTCCCTTTAAACTAAATCTTACTAATCCTTAAGTTTGTTTGGAATAAATCATTTATATTGATTCCATAAAGAATTCTGGATAAAGAATTCAATGTGCATAGTGATTTTGACAGCCAGCAACCCGTTATATCAATGAGTTGAGCTGTTTCGCAGAACTCTATTTTGGTTCTTATCGGTCTAAGCCACCAACTCCATCAATGGCTTCTATTTTATCCCATTCACATAAATCAGCCACTATGAATCAGTTTGAACAGCTTCCAAACATGACATTGCTTGTAAATTCTAGCATGTGGTCTCTTAAGAATGTTGAGCATCCTATGTCCGAGGCTTGAATTGGCGTCCCTTCTTCCGATAGGATATCACCTAGATGTGTTGAACAAATTTCCACAATGAGCCGTCAAATGTCTGCATTTTCTCAGCATGAGAAACAGCATCAACAACTTGGAGTATTAATTTTAGGGACTTTGGTTCCAACATTTCTGACTCAGTTGTTTGATCCCCTACAAATCTGTAATCGATTACACGGTGTAAAATTTCCAGTTTTTTAAGGCAGGGATATTGTGTAATCATTACAAAATCCATGATGTCTTAATTGCATGGCTGATTGGTCGGTTAATGGAGAAGAATAAGTCACCAAATGCGCAATGCATCCACTTCTCATTGCTTAGCAAGGTTGGCAAGGAAGAGAAGTATCTTATTGAGATAGGTATTCAACTTTTTCAGGTACATATTCTTTTGGTAAATTCTTACGGAAGAAGACAACAAGGAAGAGAAGTAGTGAAGGAAGTAATGCTGGCAAAGGCTGGCTATAAGTGCATGAAGCATATTATATTTTTCAAAGATAAGAATAACTTTTGTGATTTTATATTTTGCTGGTTGTCATACCCCATTTTTTGACCTAAGATACCACCGATACGCGTCATCTGACCCTGATCGATCTTTGACGTTTCAGTGAAAAATTCTGCAGAGAGGTATTTTAAAATACCTCATTTTTTATTCCGAGTCGGGCCCTCTGCTCACTTTATCTTTTTTATTATTTTAATTCCATCTATTATTTAAGTTTTAATTAACTTTAATTTTGTTTATAAAAAATTTTATTTTCTTTTTTAATTAAAATACCTTGTCCCTTTTTATTTGTTTTAGTATTTATCTTCTTTTTTAGTTTTATTTTGTCCATATCCAAATAGTCCAAATCTAGAAATTTTCATCCCAATCCAAGCACACAGTCTGTCAAACGTGTTTCAGTTCCGAAATTCAGCAAAAGATACATCTGCCTTCTCCACAAGCCAAGGGAATTCGGTTCTTTAAAACACCCTAAACCTGTCATTATAAAAAAAACAACCAAATTCAACACACGGGCGGCCAAAAAATTCATAAAACAGTCGGAATCAACACACAAACCCAAGAGCCAAAAATTCACCAAAACCATACAAAACTCATAACCAATTCACAAATCAACATCATTTACCTTCAACCATAAACCTGCAAAAAAGAAATCATACCACAGATAAAAAGTCATCATTCAATATCAAAAACCTAATACAACAGCACAAATCAGCGACACTAGGGCTGCCACGACACAAACAAACCGAATCCGGCGAGCATAACACGGTCGAGATACACACAGGCGGTTAGAATCAAGGTCACGTAGCACAATAGCCGTCAAATATCGATGGATTCAGTCACAGTCGAACCTTAGAACAGATCGAGACCCAAAATAATAAAGGTATTAAACTTTCTTCTTTTTTTTTTGTAGATCTGGGTTAGGGTTTGTTGTTCTCATGATTTCTAGGTTTAGAATCGAATAGAGAAAAGGGAGTAGAAGAGAAAGAACAAAAAAATTAGAAAAAGAGGAGCTTTTTAGCTCGGACGCGGCGCCGCCGCCCCTTTGGTCTGGTCGACCACCGCGTCGGATTTCCTTCCGGCCACCACACCTCCCATCGGAGAGAGAAGAGAGCATTTTTTTGGGTAAGAAAGGAGATGAGAGAGAAACAAGGGGTGGAAATGAATGAAAAAGGGTCTTACACCCTATATATACCCCCTTGAACCAGTTCGGTTCTCCTGGAACCGACCCAGGGTTGAACCGAACCAGTCTAAGCCCAATCCCCTCTGCACCTATTAGGCCCAGTCTGTTGGTTTTAATCACTGCACCTCCCCATTTTAGTTTCTACACCCCAGCATCTCACATTTTATCCATTTCATGCCTTTTAAGTTTCGCTTGCATTTTATTTTCCTTTAGCATCCTTTTTACTATCATTCACATATTTATTTTTCCGTCGTTTATTATTATTCATGTTAATTTAGAGTGTATATTAGGGTTAATGTAAAGTCATTCACACATTTTTTAGTGTAGGTTTATTTTCTTGCATATTTACATATTCATTTTTATGTCATTTATTTTTTGCACGGAATGTAGAATGTAAACTAGGCTTAATGTAAATTATTTATTTTTTCCGTCATTTATTTTTTGCAGACCATAGCATGTATCCTAGGTTTAATATAAATCATGCATGTGTGCGTGTGTGGGTGTGTGCTCTATCTTCGTGCTCTCTAGTTTAGGTTAAAGGTTTTTGTGGTGATCCAACGTCGCCGCAAAATACCTACGCTTTTATTTTCTTGCTCCGATAGTTTTAATCTTAGTTTAGTCATTATTCAAAAAAACAAAAAAACATGCAAATAACCACAAAAATCATAAAAAAGTCTTTTTCGCAATAAACCTTGATTCAAAAATCAAGTGACCCTTTTATTTTTATTCTTTCATAAATCAAAATTGCAATCAACTTTAAATTATTTAAGTCATTTTCTTTCAATATTAAAAAACACAAACAAACTTATTTGCCACTTGGCTTTTAAAATCTTTTTCAAAACTAATAAAAAACACACAACCAATCAAACGTCAATTTCTACCCCAAACTACGAGGTTTTGATCCCTCACGAGTACGTAGTCAAATGACACTCGTCCTTCCAAACAATAAAAAATGTAGATAAATTTCTTTTTATCATTTTAAATTCCATTTTTAAAAGCAAGCAAGTTATAGCACAATTAATTAAATAAAATCAAGAGGTTCCCATAGGATACTATGGACATAAAGGGTGTTAATACCTTCCCTTTATGTATCCAACCCTCGAACCCAAAATCTTTTCAATATGGGGTAGTTTGAACTTTTTTCCCCCTTTTCTTAAAAAATTAAATGTTCAGTCGTGAAATAATTTAGTGAGTCAAATGTTAATCAAATAGTCTTGATCTTCAAAAAATGACGCGACACTGGTATTCAATAGGAATAGAAATTTCTGTGGAGAAAGCTAGATGATTTGCAAAGCAATAAAACCATAACTTTGATTAATTTCAAGTTCTTTATCAAATTGATGATGGTTTAGAACAGGGGTGTTCATGTCCAATCCAATAAAAACCGCAACAAATGTATCGAAAACACCCAAAAACCACATGGAAAAAAATCTAAATTATTTAAATAGATTGGTTTTTGGTTCGTATAGTAAAAACTGATCCAATCCATGCCAAACTAAAATATTATGAACTTGTATATTCTATTACGTAGAAAGTATATGACGCCAAAGAAACCTCCATTTCCACTCCCCTATATCTTAAATTGTTGATCATTTTGTACCGAGACCGAAACAAATTTTTAAAAAGAAGATTGATATGAGTGGATCAAATCCACAAGTCCCACCAAGCCAATAAGGAACTCCCATTCCCACTTTTTTTTTCAAAACTATATAAATCTTGCCAGCATAAAGAACAATAGTTCATTCTAATAGAGCAACAGAGAGTCAAAGATATTCCTACAAAAGCACCATACTTTGCTATTGGAACATTCCTCTAAAGAGAGTCCTCATTAGAAAGCAACCTATAACACCTAAAGAGAAATTATATTAGAAACTAAGCAATTCACTACTGCCTTGTTCCAACGATAGTGGAAGCAAAAGCTTTGGAGTAAAGCGAGCATATCTTTAGGCAAACCAAACTCAGCAAACTCACTAACTATCTTCATCCAAATTGATGATGAAAATGGACAAATAGTAATATATAATTTACATCTTTAATCTCGCACAAAAAAAAATACAACTAGGAGGTAGCGCAACACCGAACACCCCCTAATAAATAGATTGAATCTCGTAAGAAGGAAATTATCATAGTACTTGTAAATGAATAAAAGACAATACTTGCCTTGTTTAAAACCAGGGTTATTCATGTCCAATCCAATACAAACCAAAACAAATGTATCGAAAATAGTGAAAAACCACAAATGTTAAAAATCTGGATTTTTTAAATAGATTGGTTTTTGGTTCGTATGGTAAAAACTTATCGAATTAAACTCAAACCAAAAATATTATGAACTTGTATATTCTATGATGAATCTTGCCTTTAATTACATATATTTTTTTTAAAGGAGTTTAATTATGTAATTTCTTTATCTTTTTCTAGACTTGTGATTTATTAGCTTATATTTTCTTCCTTTTTTTTCAAATAATGTAACAACTTTTATTGTGGCCATAACTATTTCCTTTGTATCTCTTCATTACCTCGATGTCTTTTCATGCAAACTCTGTTGGAACAAAATAAGTTTAATAATGCCTCTTAAGTTTTGATGATTTTTGATGATAACAAGGTATTAAAAGTTTAGTTGGATATGTTAATATTTGTTCAAGTGTGCATGACCATGGACTAAAATTTATTATGTCTAAATCAAAGTATTGGTTTTGAAAGAACATATTGAAAGGCAAGGATTCTCATGAAACACTATGTTGCAATTCAGAATTTGAAGCAGTCAAACTCTAAAGGTCGTCCAGACTTTGGAAGGAGTCAGACTCTGAAGGTCAAGATCTGGACAAGCTACATAACAAAGGAGCTAAAGCTTTGAAGGTCAAGCTTGAACTATTCTTTTTATTTTGTCATCATAAACACATATTCACTCTCGCAACTACTACTTCAATAAGAAACAGGTATTATGATCTTATCACACTACACCACATTCTACAACTAGAGAAACATCATTTATTATGGTCTATTGCGCTGATGCCATTCTCCCCGTCGAAATAGACACGCCCACATGGCGACGTGAGAACTTTTCTAAGGAAGATACGCAGTCTTTTTAGTTTCACTAACCCTTTAACTTTACAAGTTCCAGAATTTTATTTGAGTTTTCGAATACTAAACGAATGGTTCCTAATAAAAGCTAATGAGACAAGTCTAAGATCCACCATGGACATGATCGATGAGATACGTGAAAACGCCCACTTCCGAGAGTTCGCTGCAAAACAAAGAGATGCTCGCCGGTATAACTCAAAGGTTATACAGGAATTGGAAAGTTGGTGGTCGCCCCTACTAGAATTGGAAAGTTGATGCCGAACTGGGAAGGACCATACAGGATCAAGGAAAAGCTATCCCACGGAGCTTATAAACTGGAAGAGCTGAATGGTGACCTAATACCAAGGAGATGGAATGCAGTCAACTTGCGTCATTACTTTAGTTGAAAACTCTACTTAAATTTCTATATGTTGTTTCGTAGTTTAGACAAAGGCGAGCAAAAAATCATGCAGATGCCGCCCATTAATATTTTGATATTTTCAGTTTTTTAATAAAAGAGGTAGGGTGGAACTCTTTTCCCCTGCAAGGGCAGGGGTTTATAACGAGGTTCCCTATTTTCTAAATTCGTCTCGCTTACCTACTTTATTTATTCAACATGGTAATTCTACGACAACTCCAAATGGCATCAACCCTACGAGGCCCTGAACGCCCTGTCAACCCTACGAGGCTTTAAATAGTTTATCAGTCAAACATATGAGGCTTTAAACTAAAGTGTCAACCCTATGAGACCCTGAATGTCCTTCAACCCGACGAGGCTCTGAATAGATTATAAGTCAACATTGTGAGGCTCTAAACTAAAACATTAACCCTATGAGGCCCTGAATGCCCTGTCAACCCTACGAGGCTCTGAACAGTTTCTAAGGTAACCCTATGAGGCCCTTAATACCATGTCAACCCTACGAGGCTCTGAACAGTCTTAAGTCAACCTTACGAGGCTCTGAACTAAGAACGCTAACCTACGAGGCCCTTAATTACCATCCCTTACACCAACCCTGAGCTACTACGAGTCTATGACCTACTTATATGCTAAAATTTTGTCAGCCCACAAAGGAATAATCAACATTCAACAAAAAACATGAACACCACTGGTACAAACAAATCGACAAAAAATTCTTCAAACATACAATTTACGTCATCATCGCCCTAGAGAATAGTAAGAGTTACTAAGTAAAGTACATATAAAAACCTTTTCTACAAACCACACACAAATCAACAAAAAGCAAAGTAAAAATGCAATTAAAAAACGATAGGCATAAATTATCATCACATAAAAGCACCGAGTAGCATGTTTTTACATCTCAGATCGCCTAAAGGCCCTCCAAGAAGTACACAAAGTACGATTAAAATTACAAGATTCCCCACAAACAAAAAGAGCATAAAATTTCAAAGCAGGAGAACAAAGAAGACATGGCAACATCACTCTTCATCCACTAACATCCCATCTACTAAAACCTCGAAGGGATCTAACTCGTCCACAATAGCATCAGGGTTAAAATGGAGAATCTGCGCCTTGGCTCGCTCAAATCCATTATCAAAATAAAAAGCGAGCGCCCCCTTGCCATCTTCTACGGTGGACTGAGCTGTGGCGAGTTCCCCTTCAAGTTCGAGGACCTTCTTCTTCCAAGAATCTCTCTCCAACTCAACACCTTCCTTCTCATCCTTCATATCGTTGGTCGCCTTCTCTGTAGTCTTTTTGTCTATTCAAGCTTCCATCAACCTACCCTTCAGACCCATTGCTTTATGCTTCCACTTTTCTACATATTCAGAAGCGTCCTTATACTTTGCCTCTAAAGCACCATGTTTTTTCTCCATCACTTGTCCCATTAGCAGGACCTAAAGTGCCGGTATTCATGCATTTACCACTAGATCGGCAAATTTGGCTTTGACGCCAGCATCCACATCAACCTTCTCCAGCGGCACTTTCTCCTCCTCCACGTACCTACAATAAAATGGATTCCTCACAAATTAAAAAACTTGCTAAGAACGTCAAATTTAAGTAAAAAGAATTCCTCAACTAACTACCTTACTTGTGAAAATCGAAATCTTGATGCCAAAATGAATCTGCCACTTGAGCATTCAGAGAAGCCAGGATTCTCCTCATCTCTCTTAATAAGCGTCTGCTTCAAGTCGTCGCCCTTCCAAGTCCTTGTCTTTTTGTGTTTGGGCAAGTATGATTGCTCAACCAAACCACCATCCCCCGCCACCTCTACATTTTCAATATCCATCTCAGAACCTCTTACGCCAGTATCCGTTTTAGCAGCCACATCCTTCCACTTAATTTTCCTCTGCAGAACGCCAGAGGGATCGCTTGTACAATATCCCTCCCCAACTTTCTTGGCCTTCATGTCAGCCAAGTACTTCTTCCTCTCTGGTCCCGATAAAGGCATCATTGGTTCTACAAATCAAAAATACAAAGGGGAAAAAAATGAGCAAGGTATAGAATGAGAGACAATACAGAAGCAAATAAAGGCACTCACGCAAATACACCTCAAGACTCTTAGAATCTCCCTCTTTATTCAGAATCTCATGAATGTCCATAAGCAACAACTTCTCCAAAAAGCACACCATATCCTGATCATATGGCGTCTTCTTATTGAAATCATATCCTATCATTGCAACAAGAGCAGTGGTTCAACAAAAAGGAAACTTATTTATTCCCTCCACCATCACTAAAGCAGTTGAACACTCAGGCGCCCCCAACACCCTAGCAAAAGAATCCCGCCATTCTTTCTTGAATAGTTTTTTACCGGGATGGGCGCTAATTGAAATCCACGTTCCCTTGTTCACATCTTTGCAGAGTATCTAAAATTCCCAAATAAACGCCCAACTATTGGGCGGATTTGAAAGGGTGCCGCATTTAGAAACTTTAACACATCCATTTCAAACGCAGTAAAAGGGATCATCACCCCAAACTCCTCTAATACAACCATGTACATCAAGAACGACTCATCCACGGTGCCTTCCAAGCGCTGATCACATACTCTCTCACCCTCATCACAGGGCGGCACTCTCACGTCCTTCTCGTTATTAGTAGCAGAAATATCCATCTTGCTCCAAAAAAGTTGATTTTCGAAGGCGACACATATGATGAAGCCGCTTGAAGAACCTCTTCAGTGAAGGGACTCATCACCAATTCACTAGAATATGTCAGAAACAAAATCTCTCTGGGGAAGATGGCGGAGGAGGAGTAAATCGACAAAGCTTTTGACAGGTTTCCCTCCTACGATTCGATCCTGATGTAGCGTAAAGGAAAACACAATCATTATTGCTACTATCAGAGCTATCACTACTGGTGTCGCTATCAGTAGATAAATCTCCTAAAACCCTACGGCCAAAAAGCCCTAATTCATGAGCCTCCCTATCAATCGAGCCATTTCGTCGTGTTGCATGTTTCTAGACAATCCCTCCTCAATTTATCCCTCTCATTAGAGTTAGTTGGTGAAACCACCTTACCTGTATCGTCACACTCTTTAATCAGAACCCTCCCTAAACGAAAGAGCTAAAAAAGACTAGAAAGATGAGATAAGGAAGCAAGAAGTACCTGTGAAGATGAAGCTAAAAGCTTGAGATCCGGAAAATAAGACGGAAGAAATTCGTGCAAGTAAGGAGAGCTAAAATAAGAAAAATGAGGAAGCGAAATGAAGAAAGGAAGAAAATGAAAGGTTTACGAATTTTATAGGACAACAGAAAATAAAGTTGCCTCGAAAAACACGCTTCCCTCGACATAATTGCAGACACGTGGCGGGAACCACTAGGATTCAAACACGTCACGACCATTGAACGGTCGTGAGATCTGAACCGTTGGATCTTTTCATCAGGAAAAAGAAGAAAGAACTCGCCTCATAAACATATACAATAACTCTTCATTGACTCCTCACAAAACATAACTCGCTAGACTTTGACAATCCACTTCGCCTTGTCCCAAGATTCGTGCTTGGGGGGCTGTGAACGGTCAACCTATAAAACGCATATATCAAACCAAAATCAAACATGTAATCTCTGGGGAGCTACGAAACAAAGTAGAACCACCCTAGGAGGGCTCTCGAAACTCGGATGACTGTATCCAAAGAGGCATATGAAAATATAAGCAAAACATAGCAAAATTTTATAGTAAATTAATCACTTCACCTTGTTCTAAGACTCGTGCTTGAGGGGCTTTGGACCGCCAATATATTCCTATGGGCCTAGAAGTCCTTCAAAAGTGCATTTAGACCCCCCTAGAGGCCTTAGCGCCGTCCAGAAGGGCTCTAAGGTCCAAGGCGCGCCCTTCCCAGGGTGTCGCCTTAGTCAGCTTCGAGAAGCCTATAGAGCTAGGCCTAAATATGTAATATCCCGCTTATACTTCACGGTATTTTATCTGTTAGCTCGTCTTGTGCGCGTATTAGACTGAGGGGCATGGTCGTATTTGCGCTTAGGGGATATTTAATAGTTTGGACCCAAAAGCAATTCATTTTTTCCTTGCTCCTTCTCTCTCTAAAACACTAGGACAGATTTTGTCCTCCCTCTCCCTCTCTTGAGCTCAGCCACTCTCCCTCTTCATCAATCCAATCCATCTAACCTCCTTGCTTGAAGAATCATGCTGTATGTTAGAGAAATTGATTGAGCTAGTGGATTCCCAAGCCAAAACCTATTCAAGTCTCTTCCTTTCTCATTCCTCTAGTGTGGATCAGAGCTGCTGTTGTGTGTGTCTGTGCATGTCCTTTAGTACCTGCAGGTGAGTTCTCTAGTTAGCAGACTTCCTTGGGATTATCGTGTTGTGCAACTGTGAGGAAGGATTGAGAGTTAGTTTTTAGAAAATATGAGATTAGCTCCACTTGCCCTTGATTTGTTGAAACTGTGTGAATTGTTGCCATGCATTGGTTTTAAACTGTTTTTCAGGTATCCTAGACGTGTTGGGGTTGTTAGAACTTGGTATTTGAGGTTTTTATGTTGAAAATACGATTTCTGCACTTCTGGGACGATGAATGCTCGCTTAAGCGTGCACCGTTCGCTTAAGCGTGCAAAACGTCGAGAAGACAGCTCTGTTCGCTCACGTGTTCGCTTAAGCGAACTGGTAAGCGTACTGCACGCTTACACGGTCGCTTAAGCGACCAGGCCTTTTGACAGCATCCTTTGAAAATTTTCATGTGTTCCAGAATGCCGGCCGGGGTCATTCCTCGCACACTTATGCATCTTAATTAAACCCTCAAATATCAGGAACCTAATATATGACATGGAGACAGGCCGATGACGATCTTAGAGTTTCCCCCGATCCTCCGGTTCAGGTCGTGTCATGAATATATTTAGGCCTCGATACGTTAGTGTATCTCGGCACAGCGGGCTTAGGTTCCCTTAACCGCCATGACACGTTTAGTATAAGTCAAGACCTATATAACTAGTTT
>Ga0315914_1003977_pt1 | contig 22214 bp, 10 predicted proteins | sample MpolenodulesMG_FD_203920 | JGI IMG/M metagenome (GOLD analysis project Ga0315914, IMG submission 203920) | Medicago polymorpha root nodule microbial communities from Los Angeles, California, United States - elongated nodules | ecosystem: Host-associated > Plants > Roots > Nodule | place: USA...
GAACATTTAATTTTAAGAGAAAAGGGGAAAAAAGTTCGAAACACCCCTTTGAAAAGATTTAGGGTTCGGGGGTTAGTTACATAAAGGGAAGGTGTTAGCACCCTTTATGTCCGTAGTACTCTACGGGGACGTCTTGGTTTTATTCAACATTTTGTGCTATAACTTGCTTGCTTTCAAAAATGGTGTTTAAAGTGGTAAGTGAAAAAGAGACCTACTTATCTACATTTTTTATTGATTTGGAAGGACGAGTGTCCTTTGCCTACGTACCCGTGAAGGATCAAAACCTCGTAGTTCGGGGTAAAAATCGACGTTTAACTTGTTTTGTGTTTTTTATTAGTTTTGAAAAAAGGTTTTAAAATGAAAGAAAAGCCAAGGCGGCAAATGAGTATTTGTTTGTGTTTTTTATGTTAAAAGTAAATGGCTAAAGTATGATTAAAGTTGATTGCAATTTGACTTACGAAAGAATAGAAAATAACGGATCACTTGATTTTTGAATCAAGGTTTGTTTATGAAAATATTTTTGTGATTTTGGTTATTTGCATGTTTTTTGTTTTTGAATTATAAGACTAAAAATGAAACTATCAGAGCAAGAAAAATAAAGCGTAGGTACCTCATGGTGGTGTTGGACCACCACGAGAACCTTTATCCTAAGCTAGCAACAAAATAAAAGGCATGCACACACGCACGCACACATGCACCTACGACTATTACATAAGAACCTAGGATACATGCTATGGTCTGCGATGAAGGAAACGACGGAAATATTTACATTTGAACCTAATTTACATTCTAAGGTCTGCAATAAAATTAAACTAAAAATGCATGAATTATTTACATTCAAGCCTAATATACAAATTAATAATTAAGAATGCCTAAAATTAAAATAAAAATGCAAATAAGTGAACTAAACAATTATATGATGCTGTAAAATAAAACGTGGTTAAAAATGAAAATGCATGAAAGAATAAGCAAAATAAGATAAAAGAAAAATGAATGAATGCAGAAAAGGGGGTGCAACAGTATTATGGGAGCATTAAACAGCCATCAGGAAAAAAAAAAGGAATTGGGCCCAAGGAACAGGTGCTGGGCACTTATGGGCTTGCAACGGGCTGGGTACCGATTCGGTTCAAGCCTGGGTCGGGTCCAGAAGAACCGAACCGGTTCGAGGGAGTATATAAAGGGTGTAAGACCCTCTTTCTCTCATTTCCCTCTTGTCTTTCTCTCTCTACCTTATTTCTAGAAAGATAAACTCTCTTCTCTCTCATCTTCTTCTCCGATGGAGAAGGGTGGTCGGAGGGGATTCCGGCGCGGTGGCCGGCGAGTTATCGCGGCGGAGCCGCCGCGCCGAAGCTTAAAAGCTCTGTTTTTTTTTGTTTTTTTTTGTTTTTCCTCTTCTACTCCACTTCCTAAAGCCGTTTCTAACCCCAAAATCCCCAAATACAAATCCTATATTCCTAGATCTAAAAAAGAATAAACAAAAGAGAAAGATGCTACCTCTGGCTCCAATCGACGGTGACGGTTCAGATGTGATGTTGGTGATGATACGTGACTGTGTTGGTTTTGTGCGGTTGTCGTCTGGTATTGGTGTTGGAACGTCGTGGGGTTACTGCGAGTTTGGTTCCGTGCGTTTTGTTTTCTCCTCTGGTTGTTTGTACCTTTCTGTGTGTTCTTGTTTTGCAGGTTTCTTGTTCTTATTTTCGGTCCCTTTTGTGTGTGCCTCTGGTTCGATCGTCCGCGTGTGCTTCTGTGCTTTGCAGGTTGTATTTATAGTGTTGATTTTAGGTTAAGGTTTGTTTGAAAGATGCAGGAATTCTGGCTTTGGATTGGGATAGAAAGAAGCGTTTCTGTTCCTGAGTTTGTGTTGCAGATGAGGCTGATTCGGATTTGGACGCGTGACATACCGTAACTTGGATTGGGACAAAGAAAAATCTGTACTTGGACTATTTGATATGGCCAAAATAGAAATTAAAAAAAATGAAGACTAAATAATAATAATAAAAAAAAAGTATTGAACGTTTAATTAAAAAAGAAAAATAAAGACTTTTATATACAAAATTAACGTTAATTAAAAAATAAAAGATGGAAATTAAAAATATGATAAAAACAAAAATACAGAGAGAAGAGGGCCCGAGTCGGAACTATAATGAGGTATTTTAAAAAACCTCTCTGCCGAAATTTTCACTGAAACGTCGGAGATCGGTCAGGTCAAACTGCGCATGAACGTAGGGTCCAACGACACGTGTCAGTGACATCTTAGGTCAAAAATTGGGGTATGACATGTAGGGTTTATTCTTTTTGCATTGGACAATCAGATTTGGACGACAAGCTTTGGACCAATATTTTAGAATAATAAAATAAAAAGTTGTCAACCTAGTACACCCTAGGGGGAAAGGTGAGTATCAATGACACTTTTGAGTAGCAAAGAGGTGATTAACCAAAACATTACTCTCTCTAACTCTATCAGAAAATAACCAAAAGTTAGTGGAACTCAAAAACTTCAACCACTACAAATTTCAATGGAAGAAAATAATCATGTTGTCAACCCTCAACAACCTGAACCTCCTTCTGCATTGTTGTGAGTTACCTTCTTTTTTCAAATATTTTGTGTATTCATGAACTAATATGTAAAAAAAGGAATAAACTTTCATGTCTTGAGCTTTTGGTTCATGTTGCCATGTATGAAGTTTGATATAGATATGATTTTTCTTTCAACATTTTAGTATATTGACGAAGTTGAAAGAAACTTTCAAGTATTGAGCCTTTTTTTTATGATGTCATGTATGAAGTTTCATGTATCTTGGTGATTTTTTTTCTTCAACTATTTAGTATTTTGATGAAGTGATAAAAAGAAATAAACTTTCATGTCTTGAGCTTTTGGTTGATGTTGCCATGTGATGTAGGAGGGCTTCCTTAGTAATTTTATAGTATTTTATTTTAGCCAAATCTTAGTAATTTTCTAGAACTTTCTATTATTATTTTGTTTTGTTTTATTTTGGCCCACGGGTTTGTTATTTCTTTCACTATATAAGTAGAACTTGTGCAGCCTAAGAGGCACACTTTTATTCATTAATAATATTCGAGACTTTTCTCTCAATTCTGGTGGATTCCGGAAACCCTTATTTGACAGGTTTGTCGCTTGCAACCCTATTTTCACAAGTTTGTCGCTTGCAAACTTGTTCTTTTCTATCTAGGTTTAGCGCTTGCTAACCCTACGCTTCCGTACTGCGTCACCATGTATGATGTTTGATATAGATATGATTTTTTTCCCAACATTTTAGTATATTGATGAAGTTGAAAGAAACTTTCAAGTTTTGAGCCTTTGTTTGATGAGGTCATGTATGAAGTTTACGTAATTCTAGATTAACACATTCAGATTGAAAATAACTTCCTCTTTTTAAAAGAAAAAATCTCGTGGGGTTATTTAATTGCATGAAATTGCAGACAGAACGAGACAATCTCTTCTTTGTTGTCATTCTACACCATGGAGGTTTGGAATCGAACAATACGATGTGTTCAGCTAACACGTCGTCGTTGTAAATTGGTGTTTTTTTTCTCTATTGCGAGACATTCTTATCATACTCTCAAGACTAAGATCACAACCACAAATGCAAGCTACAAATATATCAACAAAACATAAGCTAAATATAAAATAAAAAAGTATCCAAAAGAAACGTATCAATGTGGTATGAACTTACCTTTGTAATTTGGTGTTAATGGAGTAATTAAATCATCCTCCCGATCATACTTGAAATCCATTTTGTAAACAGATATTCCTACAATAATATTTTCTACAATTAATTAAGTATGAAAACATCTAAAACAAAACAACATATTAAACCAAGATCACAGAGTACAAACCAGTATTGTAATCACACAATTGGGTGGAGACCAAAGCTTCTTCTACCTAGTAGGAAGCAAAGTAATTTCCTCAATTCTTGGACACTGTTTACAACAAATGCAAGTTTAGGGACAGTGAGAGAAAAAATCACCACAAAAATTAGATGTCAGTCACATTATTCAACTACTTGATGTTGCGTAATCACTAACTAAAGGATAAAAAGATAAAAAATAAAAATACTCGTTTATTGACGCATTGAAGCATAAATTTGCCCTCCTGATAAATGACAATAATATAAGTTTTAATCAAATAAAAATTTCAAACAAAATATATAGATTACGATTAAGCTTTAATCAAAATTCCTTAACTTTATTCCCTAGAAAATCACGAAAATACCCTAATACATACATTTGACATCTTTAAAACCATTAGATAACTGTGACAATAACATTGTCGAACAAAGTCACTCTAAAGCGGGTTGAAATTGTCAGACCTACAAAAGCGGGTAAAGATCAATCAATCAATGTTTATATAACAAAAAGTTCAACTTAAAGTTGTTTGTTTCATCTTTAATTTTGAATCACATGCATAAATTGAAAGAGATCATGTAACAACTCGAGCATTTAAAATGTCAACATAGAACGTTGTAAGAATCCATGTGTTTGCGTACTTACTTCGCAAACTATGACAACATGGTATATAACAAATTATTTTTTTTTGCATCAGCCTGTTTGTACAAAATCACTCATATCTTCTGCAAACGAATGCAAAACTTCATGTTTCTGACTTCCTTTCCTAACTAGTTCTGCATAACCTTGAATGGTTTTGTTGATTTCAATGGACCACAAATCTTTCAACCTGAAATGCAAAATCTCGTTATGAACCACGTCCACATTTAATATTTTCAAAATTCAATTATCACAAAAAGTTTTTAAAATATAAACACACTTAGGTGAACAGAGGCGTTTGATTTACTTACCCCATGCTTTCATATCCAACAAAAAGACTTTCACCCTAAAATGATATCAAACCCATGATCAGTAGTAAAAATACAAAATATCAATCTTGTTAATGAGAATTATTAATACAATGTGCCATTAATCTTATTCTCACAACACCACAAAAATAAAGTCGACAATATGAGCTTACCAGTTTTGTCAGTTTGAACAACATTTCCTTATCCTGTTCAGCATAACCTTCAACAATAATGTTGGCTATATGAAAATGCATCGTTGATGCAGTTTCAATACCCCCTGTGCAGTTGTAATTAATTAAACAATAGGAGATTTTGTTGCAGGAAATGGTTATGATTCAATATGCAAGATTTAATATTATTCTTACCGTGCTCATAGAACTCAACAGTTCCGATTCACTAAGGTATGTTTGGCTGACTTGAACGTGCTCAAAGTTGTTGACAACAATCTGAAATCAATAGCTCACGTTCACTTATGAATTCTTATTTATTAACCTCTAATAGGCACAAAATGTGACACTAAAGCTCACACAAGAAAATCAGTATTGTAATTTTTGTAAACAACAAAATAATGAATACAAAATAAGTATGATAATTAAAAATACACTTGTTCGTTGATTGTAAATGTTGGAACCTTTGGAGTTTCCCAACAATCATAGACTTCTAAAAAGCTTTTCTGTCATAATGAATTGTGAAATTTAGTTAAAAAATGCAGCAAAAATTTCTCTCAAATAGCTTCCAAACATCTCTGAGTTTGCAGTTAGTGAAAGACACCACTAAAAGTTACGTATAACTGAAACATCGTACCTCAGTGATATTTCTCCCAAGGGCCAAAATTTTTATTCCATCAATATCAACATGCAATTTTATTTCTACAGCTTTGGTCGGGCAGCTTGAAATACAAGCAAAAAAATGTCCAGCAACCAAATCGTATATTTTCTAACATTTTTGAGACATACAAGAAATATCAGTATCAAAATAAAGGTAAAATGAATGGTTTTAAATTTAAAAAAGCGGAAAGCAAAAGTATACGGCAAAAGTATACGTGTATCTCACTTCACGGTCTTCTAAGGGACAATCGTCATTTCTACTCCTTTATGTCCCGTCGGTTTCGAGTGGTTTATGTACCGTATAGAGTGGTTTAATTGAACGATTGATTAAACCATATTTGAGGGAGTTATTTCTAGGACGATTACTTACGGTGTAGTACGTAATCGAACAGATGAACTGGGTTGTTTTATCCTGGAGGCGGCGCGGTTGTTAGTTTACCTTGCATAAACTCGTGTAGTGCCGCGAAACATCTTAAAAAAGCAACCTGGTCGTGACTCAACCTGGTAATATTTTCGGTGGTAATTTTGAATTTTTTTAAAGGTACTTTTCTGAACTCGAAAAACATAAGAAATATAGAAAATGAACTTGGAAGAATCGATATTATGTTATATAAATTGATTTTAGTATGAACTTAAATATTTCTAAAAAAATAGATTAGGAAATCAATTTCTGATGAGAAAATATTAGATGAATACTTAAGCAATGATATGAACTTAGATTATAGGTTATAATGTTATTTATACACCAATTAAGTTGTAAAACCTAGTTTAATGGAGGTTTAAAAATTAACGAAGACATTGAATTTTAGAAAATCATTTTTTAGGTTTACAAAAATAATTTTCAAGTGAAAAGTTCGAAAATACCATGAGTTTGATAGAATTTGATTTTTAAGGTATCAAAAATTGATTTTTGGAAAGAACATAACTTTTTATTTTGAAGAATGGAATGAACATAACTTGAAAACCTTGGTAATCAATGAGTAATGGTTGGCTATATCTAATTAAGTTTAGATTGCAGTCTTAAGATATAATTAGGTGAATTAGTAGAATAAATTTTGAGATTATGTGGTGTGATTATGTTTATGATGTTGTTTATGTTTGTACATTAAGACGATGACATGCTTGTACATAGTTATTTTTTTTGTTAAGTCTATGGTGGATTCTTGTCTTGATTTATGATGGAGGAGGTTGTTCTCGGTGGCACTTACTCGCACTCTTTAGAATTGAACCCTTCTTTCTTACAATGTACTCCATAACACGATGAAAATTAGGATTTCTGCCAAACCCCTCTCTTCATCTTCATTCCTTCCAAAGGATCCGAAGAACCTATGATTCAACTCCTAAGAAACTTGTCATTTGCCACCACTCGTTCCCCCGCCATTCCCCACTGCTTGTTAAATGTAATCCAATGTCGTAATCCCTTTCGTTATTGTGGTGTCACTAACTTCACTACTGTGAAGCCGTCTAAGTGGAAACGGATAAAAGATGGTAAGCGTAGGTACGTTAAGACCTCTACAACCGAATTAGAAAAAACATTAATTAAACTTCCATGGAAGATCATTTTTTATGTTTGCAAAGATTGTTTACATCAAGTTGTATTATAGAATGTTATTTTTAATCGAAAAAAATAATTTTTTGTTACAAAAATCAATTTTATTAGTCGGTTAAAAAAAGCATGTTACACTATTTTTGAAATTTAAATATGAATTTAAGTTTGAAACTCAATCTTTTGAGAAAATGATACCAAACCTATAAAAGGAACTTAAAACAAAATTTGGTCACTGAAATTTAGCTAAAAATCATAATTTTGGGTCAAAATTTCAAAATAACCATAATTGTCAGATATCAATCGAATTCAAATTTATCCGTTGTTATGGAAAACCTAATTCAAAACATCAGTGTTTTTACTCGTCAATCATAATTAACCTTTGATCGATAAACTTTGTAATCTATATTTGTTTCGCGTAAATTTACTCAAACTGACTTTTTTTCTTACTTTTAATTCTACGAACTTTCTTTGAGAACTAGACTTAAGAAAGTTGTATCCAGTCTACCAAATTTACGTGAAAATAAATCGTCGGTTAAGGTGCGAAAGAGTTTAATAAGGAATATAATGGATGATGGTAAGTACAATAAATAAAGATGTCTCATGATCTTTGGGTTTCATAGCCATTAAGTAGGGTTTGCACAATTGTGGGAACAATGAATTAGGCTAATTGCTCTATATGATTAGACCATCTCTAATGATATGTCGTCAATTTGAATATCATGTTTGCCGACGTTTATGTGTTGTTTGCATGGTAATTGTTTAATGTTGATGTTAATGTGTTATTTGGTGTTTAATGTACGTATTTCGTGTTAATTGTGCTATGTTTGATGTTTAATTGGCTGTTATGTGAATTGTAATGATTGTTGTATGATTCTATAGTGACTTAAGTCGTTTATTAGTACCTAAACCGATTTTACGGCTAGATAAATTAATTTTTAGGGTTAATAGGTCTTTACCCCCTGTAAAATATATTTTTTGATTCACCCCCCTGTAAAATATTTTTGTTTTGATTTACCCCCTAATAGGCCAAATAAAAACCAATATTATTTTATTTTTTCAAAAAAATTTCGTTTTTGTTTGGCCTATTAGGGGGGTAAATTAAAACAAAAATATTTTACAGGGGGGTAAATTAAAAAAAATATTTTACAGGGGGAAAACCGAAAATGACTTATATTACAGGGGGTAAAGACCTATTAACCCTAATTTTTATGTTAAAGAATATGAAATATAGAAAATGAACTTGAAAGAATCAATTTGAAGGTTATAAAAATTGATTTTAGTATGAATTTAAAGATTTCTAAAAAGATAGATTAGGAAATCGATTTCTAATAAGAAAAAATTTAGATGAACACTTAAGCAATGATGTGAACTTATATTATATGTTATAATGTTATTTATACACCAATTAAGTAGTAATAATGATGGGTATGAAAAATATTGATAAAGTGTCTCCTCTCTCCCTTTGATATTCTCTTGTAGAGTAATAATCCTAAGCATTTATTTGTGCTTAGGTTCTCCTTCTATCTTTACTTTCTAGTATTTTTATTCCATTAACAAATTGATTCAACATTATTGTTTGATTGTAATTTCCAATTGTTGGATTGCACAAAAATCCAAAACCTTTACATGCAGATTCTCTATGTTCATATGAGGGTTGGTCTAAGAGCAAGACTACTAAAGCCTTCGCTTTAAACTCACTAACAAGATCTTATATGAAGACAAAAAAGTCTCAATTAAAATAAAATATGTTCTAAACCTCACTTACTATTAAAAATTATTGGATCGGTCATGTTTGATTGTTGCATTTCAACCCCATTTATCTTTTCTTAATAATTATTTCTTTGTATTTCCTTTCACAATTTTTTTATTCAAATATTTTTCTTACTAAAGGGAAAATAAAGCAACAAAGAAAGCAGAAAACTACAAACGCATATGAGAATGACAACTCTCCCGAATATGAGAATCCGAAGATGACAAAAAAAAAAATTTGACCATTGTCATTCCTTTCCTAAGCATTGTCATTCCTTTCCTAAGCATCGTCATTCCTTTCCTAAGCATCGTCACTCCTTCATCGTCATTCCTTTCCTTAGTGTGTGACAAAAAAAAATTGACCATTGTCTCAACATAGTGCTCTGGATGTTGTTAATAATCAGCGTGTGCGGATGAAAGGGATGGGTGTAAGTAGTATTCATTTTTTAAAACATAGGGCTATGATTGAAATGTGTATTTGACTTTTCTACCAAATGTTTGTTATTTCCCACTTAAGCAAGTAGGAATAGAATATTAACAAAAGATGCTCATGATAGACTTTATCAATTGATTTTATTTAAAATTAAAATAGTGAGATTTAGTTTTGTTGTGTTTGATTTTCCAAGAAGAATTATCAGATTTTGTTTGTTTATGAACCTAAAGCATGACTTCAAGTTAGAAAAATTTAAGTACGTATTCGCCTCATTTATTTTCCTTGCCACTCCCATCGTTTACCCTCCCATATCACTCTCCTCAGTCACAAACCACAACTCAATTTTTCTTCTTCTAGCTTAGTGTGATATAAATGAAAGACAAAGCAACAACACTCAAAGATGAAACACAAAAAACAAACATACAAACGAGTTGCTGATTGAAGAATCCGTTCACTTTTTTTTTTTCTTCCCAAAAGATAGGTAATATAGAAAAACCTATTCTTTTTTTCAAACTGCCTGAAAGGGTTGAACAACCGGTTTTGGCCGACTCATGTTGCTAAGTCTAGTTTTCTTACAAAACAGGTTTAGGGTTTAGTCAGACCGAATGGCTGTCCGATTTCGACTGGCCTGGTAAGGTTTAGTTACCTTGTTTATAAAATAAATGATCAGTATCCCCACACACATACACATATATAGACACGTTAAGAACAATGATATTGTACCAAGCAGTCTAAACCATTAGCCAAAATCCAATTCCATCCGGGAGGAACAGGCACATACTTTCAACAATTCAATCATCCTAAAAAGTGGAATGAACCTCGACAAAAACAAAAGTAAAAGCATGCCAAACTCATACAGAAACGGTAAAAAAAGAAACCGGATATTCTCACAAATTAGGGAATACATAAGTAGCACATATATACAAATTGACAATTCTAAATTATACCTTAAAAAAAAAAGATAAAATTATGCAGCAAGTTCAACATAACTTATTCTTCGCTACAGTGTTTGTTTGAATTTCAGCAAGCTCAATTGTCAACATGTTTCTCAGCAAAGTTTGCAGTTCCCAATAGCCCTTTAAAATAAACAGTTTTTTCACCGATACAGTGCGAGTACAACCCACCATTACCCTTCTCCATATAATAATAAGAAAGGAGACATGGAATCATATATTACCTAAACCTGTACATACTAACAACTAGTGTGTTCCTACCAGCCACACATAATAACAAAATAAGCTCCCTTGTCAATAGAAAAATAAAAGACAAGAGGAACAAATCAAGCCAGGTGCATAATAAAATAAACGGCCTGATTGCATATTTGTTTCAGAATGCTGCATCATGACAACAAGTAGATAATTTAGGATGATGAAGAAGCTTCCATCCATCATATAGGATACAACTCACACTTCCATTTAAGATTGCTCCAGAAGTACTTGAGCACTAAATGTATTTGAACAAATTCAGGGTTGCAGTTGTGGCATTGTATGTGACTTTTCAACCCAAAAACCATTATCAGTAGAAGAATTTCTCATGGCTATCTTTCAACTTAGCACTGTCTCTGAATTCACAAGACCTCCACTACCCCCAGCATTACTGTTAAATCCAATCACGGGAACAGAACGCTGAGCGAAATCCAGCAATAACTTCCTTTGGCGGTCATCAGTGTGGGGGAGGCTTGCACGCAAGAGTTCAACAGGCATTTCCTTATTAATTGCTTTAGCAGCATCTGATCCAATGTCATCCACGTTTGGTGCATTTTGTATAAGGAGGGACTGCATGATACTGTGGTATTTATTCATGCAATACTTAGTAATAAGGCCAAAGAATTCATCAAATGAGGCCTGCCAAAAGGAACGATTACCCATATTATAGTTGCAGGCTGCTTGTGGATCGGTTAGAAGCTCAGTAGCCCTCTCAAGAACAGATACCAAAATAAGGGAAGCACCATCTCCAGCAGTGCTTCCAACAGGGCGTAGAGGAGGATGCTCTGCAGAACAAACAACTGCAGCAAGACAGGCACTAAGAGCACCAAGATCCATTCCCCGGATACATTGGCAGACAACCTCGGCAAGGTTGCATGTAGTCACTGCAGCAGCTGGATCCGAGGGGAGACCACCAAATAAGAATCTTAAATGCCGAAGGACGGTCATGCAAACTATCCGCATAAGGTCGCTACCAGGAAGAAGCAATTGAAGATACTTCGTGAGGAGCTTGCGTCCCTTAGGGACAGACACTATCCTTATGAAAACAAGGTCATCCTTAGCTGCAAGCCCAACCTTGTGCCCATTCTTCCCCAGCGGGTCAACCAGTTGAAGTGAAGTAGCCAGTCCTTCCAACAGGACCTGCCTTCTTCGTCTTAATTGTGTTCCACCATCTTGTGGTTGATTAGACTGTAGGAAACGATCAATATCATCTACATCAAGAAGAAGACAAAGACCGTCCTCAATTGTGACTCTGGCAGCAAATGTAGGCTCCTGTTCAAGAGGCTTCTCTGAAATCTTTAGATCAGAGCTACCAGGGATGGAAGAATTTGGAGAATCAGCCTCAAGAAGAGGGCGAGGCCGACGAATAGACGAAAATGAAACCCTCCCTAGGGAATCAACCTGAAGAAATGCATGAGGATCATTACTAGAACGTGTTCGTGAAGGTAGTTCCTTTATTTGGGTTGGGCAGAAAGGATGTTTTAACTTAGCCACAGAAGGTTTTTTTGCAAGACGGCCTTGGTGGTAATAGTCATCTATGTATGGATCATTACTATGAGTGACAGCAAGCTGCATTCTAAGAATACTCTCAATTTCATCACTTGTCATATGCTTGGACCGAAACTGTAATGAACTGCTTTCACTCTTTTGGCTACTGGCATCAGAACCCTGATGTGATAAACGATGACTATGTTTACCTTTTTGAGTTGATTTATGTCTGTGATCATACTTGCTATTGACGGATGAGCTAGGAGAAAGGTGGGGATTAAATAAATGGGACTGGAAACCTGACAAGTAGCCTGCAGATTGCTGAACAGGATGATGCAGTCTGTGCTGCTGCTGTTGCAATTGAGTCATCAAGTGAGGAGAAACTGATCCATTATGAAGCTGTAATTGTTGCTGCAGCATATTACTAAGGAGGTTGGACCGATCTCCTGGATATAACCCTGCTTGGTTGACCAATTGGTTCTGTATTCGTTGACTAAGAGGGGAGGAACCAGTAGGATATTGTCGTGTGTTTCCACCAAAATGTGACCCAAGGTTTAATCCACTCAACTGTAGCGCAGAATTGGAGAAATGTGGTCGATTTTGAGATGATAGTGCCATCTGAGCTGCTGCTCCAGTGTGATATGGAATGTTCAAGTGGCCTGTACTATGACTTGGAGAACCCTGCTGAGATCGACCACCCGGCGGAGGATAAGAAGTGAAAGAAGACTTCTGTACCATTATTGGCTCACTAGAAAAACGAGTAAGCTCCTGTTGTTTGTCGGGATATGAAGATGTTCTGTACAAGGGTGTTGATTCGTGTAAGTGTGGAATGGAGGTATGCGGCTGAGACGACCATCGTTTGTCATCATGAGCTGTTTCAATATCATAAATATGCTGATCAAGCCAGTTGTGAACTGGCTCACTAGAGCAATGTTGGAGGTGGTAGTTTTGCTCTTGCCTTAGTTGCTCAGGATATGAAGATGTTCTGTACAAGGACTTCGAATTTTGCAAATGGGCAAGAGATGATTGGGGCTGTGATGACCATCTTTTTCCATCAATTGAACCTTCACTATCATAAGCATTCTGATCAAACCAGCTATGAACATCGTCTCTTTGTGCCAGATCAGATGTAGAGTCTGGATAGTGGATAAAATTAAAAAAATATATATAAATAAATCAGTCAACATGAAAAAAGATTGTCAACAGGAAAAGGGGAATAAAGCTGCTAAAGCCCAGTATTATATAGTTCCTTTGAACACAAGAGACGCATAACCTCATCTTAAAATATTCTGATGCAGAATCTAAACAGTCAAGACCAGACCTGAAAAACCATTATACTAGAGACAACCCCTCAGATGAATAATCTTAAATACCCTAAAACAAGTGCCACTCCTCACTCATTAGTTTTATGACTGATGCAAGGCAATAATGAATGGACTCGACACGTTTAAGTTATTATTGCTTTTATCACACTCCTTTTCTTGAATAGAGAAAGTTTTCTACTTAAAAACCGTAAAGATATCAATAAACTTGTAGCAAAACCATGGTTGAAAAAACTCTCAAACAAAAAAAGACAATATCAGAGATTCAGAGTATAATGGAAAAATAGCAGTTAGAAATCTTAGGAGCAAATAGGAAATTTAGCCAACGAAATTGCGAGCATTGATCAAAATAGTTATTGTAGTTTGCAAATTGGTATATACATCCTTTAAACCGTCAAGTCAAAATGGTTCCTCTGTTAACTTCTGCTGCTAGAGGCTATAACGTGGCACACTAAATGAACATGTGGGCTTCCACTTGGATCCCATATCAATGCATGAATTTAACGTGACATGTTTTTAGTAATGTGGGATCTATGGGGAAGACCCCATGTTCGTTTAACATCTCATGTCTTGGCCTCTAAGAATAGAAGTAAACATGAAACCATTTTGACTGATGTGTTACAATTTCATGAATGTATTTTCCGTTTCGCTAAATTCAAGGACTATTTTAATTACAATTTTAAAGACCAATTTTCCTGTTCACTCGAAATATTAAATAAATAAACAAAATGAATGCCAGAATTTGACATAATTTATTTTAATAAAAGAAAAAGAAAATTGGTGGGTGAAATACAACTGCTTTACTCACTTTCTCTGGATCCACGTTCACCAATAACACCTGGGTTTCTTGGTCCACTGACAGCCTTGTTCAACTGAAATCAAATTTTAAAATAAAAAAAAAAACTTAGTATTCATATGGATGAGTAAAGCAAAAGCAATGACTATTTACAGTGACATAGAGACAAGTATCATCAAAATCATAGCAGTCAAAAACTGAATACCAAAATTGCACATATAGGTAGCGCACATGTTAAGAAAATATCAAACAACTAACTTTGGTTGTGAGACAGAACTAGTTAATTGATGCCAATAATATTCAAATATGTTTGAAATGCCTAAGAAAGCAAGCTAATCAGATTAATCTTCAATTCACTAACTCTTTCACTTTCCTTTTGTTTTTCTTTTATGGGTAGCTAATTGTCAAAGTTAATTGAACTTAGCATTAGCAACCATAGGAATTAAGTTCCCAGGAAAGGCAAAAGGGAAAAGGAAAAACTAGCATTCAGCGCTGAGAAAATAGGTTTGTGAAACTCATACACATTTTGCTCCAAAGATAAAAAAAATTACGCAACACTTAAGCAACCCACACTTTTTTATTTATAATCAATGTTGTCTCAAATTAAAATATTAATATATTAATTTTATTGTGTCCACACACAGACAGACCAATCATTCTTTCTCTCAAACACACAAACCCAAACTGTGTTTTTCACTGTAAAAAAGAATACTTTGTTTCTCGCCTACACATACCAATCACCCCACACTCAATTTCGCTTCCATCTCTCATTTTTTCAGCCATTTGTATTTTTATTTGATGTGGTTTGTATTTTATTTTTTTTGTGATTTTTTTATCTTCTCAATTTGGGTTCAGATGTGTGTAATTTTGTGTTTTCTGGTATGTTTCAGTCTTCGCCCCCCTTCTTTTTATGGTTGGTTGAAGGCTGTTGAGAAAATAAATCAGTTTTTTATTCTGCGGTACCATATCTTATTTAAGGTATTTCAACAATTTCTATGCTATCAAATTTCCCACATCAGGTTCCTCCAATGGGGATAAAAAAATAAGGAACGGGTTCATCCTTCTATGAAACATACTTAGATACCCCTACTGGAGATGCTATAAGAGGTATTATCGGGTTCCTAAGTATCACCACGTTGAGAGGCTCAACGGAGTACTTAAGGGTACCCAAAGTACTTGGAGAGGCTGGCTGAAAGAGACCGAGTGAAGCATTATAGAGTGCAGCTGCCAAGATGTCGGCTTTGAAGGGTGGTGATATGATAAGGACTTGGTTTTTTTTTGGGTTGCCCAAGTCAAATATCAAGTAGCATGATATAACATTAAAACACTCATGCATTCAACAAATAGCTTAAGCTTTAGGGGCAGTTGGTTCATGACATGCCACAAAACTTCATGAAAAATATTGGTTGGGTCAGGCCAGGCAAAGGCCAAGAATAAATGCCAACCACTTCATAAATAACATAATAGCATAAAACAGGAACAATCACGTTGCCTGACCAATGTAAGACAAGAATATAAATCATACTATTGTTAGTTCCCCGAGGCCAAACCACCACCCAAATATAGTTGTCGATCCCAGATTACGCAGAGCAGTCGACTCCGAAACTGGGATAACATGCAGAGTGGTGGCCGCTTTTGAATATTTACTTTTACATCTAAATAATTAAACTATATACATAATTTATATTTACATCTAAATAATTTATACTATATACATTTATCTGGTATAATTTAAACTAAAACAAATAATTTATATCCTTTTTTTTTATGAAAAAGACAGGGTCAAACCCCAAACAGAAACACAAATGACTCTAAAAGTATCTAGGAAAGACGACAGAATTTCAATCTGCCAACAAGGCAAGAGAGGAAAAATTAGGAACAACATTAAATTTATGAGCAAGACCAAATTTAGTAAAAGAATCGGCAACTTCATTGGTTTCACAGTGCACATAAGCGACCTTATAACGGGAAAGCTTAATACAAGAGACTAATTTGTAGCAGCAAGAGTTCCTCAAGAAACAGTTCCTAAGGATAATCTAAATAATTTATATATGTAGTTTAATATTTTTATACTAATGCTAAATATAGCCGACCACACTTAGCGACACAAGACTTGGTTGTTGTCGTTGTACTAGTATTAATACTAATACTAAATATATACAAGTAATCATTTTACATTAGATTATATTACTTTTATTATTATTATTCAATTGTTGGTCTATTATTACTAAATAATACTTCCTCCGATCACTATTTTAAGCAAAAAATCACTTTTAAGGTTCATTGAATATCTGGTTTATAATATAGACCAAATACATCAGTTATTCAATGAACCTTGAAATGAATCTTTGCTTATAATAGTGACCGGAGGGAGTAATACTTTTTTTACTTAATTATGTTACTTTGTTATTTTATTATTTGTTTAGCATTACTAACTAGTAACTGCTATTGCCTTTTCTAAATGCCCAAGGTATTCAAAGGCCCGTGTTTTTTTCTGATGCCTTTTAGTTTGATATTTATGTAGATTGGGAATTAAGGGCCCGAATTTTATCTTCTCCATTAACCTAGTAGCTAGACCTAAAAGACAACATAAACCCTGTAACAAACTCCGGGCTGCCGCAGCTGCAAAAATCACAGGATCACAATGGAAGATCTGTGCCGCGGCGGACACAACTCGCACCACCGTGTTCTGGCACTGTGGCGCCAGCACCCTTAATGTCCAATGCCCTAAGTTTCACTGTGGCGACCAACAACTACTCGCGCTGCACCGGCGCGATTACCACGTGCAACACCACTATTAACTACCTAGCAACTAAATAGTAATATTATTCCCAAATTTTTAACTGTTCAATTGTAAATTTGAAAGATTTTTTTCCTAGATCAGTATATTGTTTTCTAGAATGATACGTCACTTGGTAACCCCATTCCATATCCCTTTACTGCTTGCACTCGGCATGGTTCTATAAAAAATCAACAACGCCTGAAAATGGTCTTAGATTCTATAATCTTGTCCATGTCTGCTACTATACTATTGTCTAGTTTGAATATGGACTTGGCAAAAGCAGCTAATCTCGAGAACACTTAATATGATAGGATATGTCTGTGGATGAGCACAAGATGCAAAATGTGCCTAATCTTGTGACAAGAAGAAAATATCCAAGATAGCATACAACAAGGGGAAAAGACCATACTCAACAAGCATAGGATAGGATGAATCTTCTTACTTTATACCCTGAACTAACTTAAGTGCATGATTCTCTCTCATAGTTGACAAATCTGGACCAAATCCGTGACTTGTTTCAGTTCTTCCTCATGGAAACTGAGAAACTTAAATGAAAACAAATGAATCTGAAATCATGGAAAACGGTGCAGGAATAACTAATTTCTGTTGAGCATTCACTTTCTACTCTTCTCCAATTCATGACTCAACTCATATTTGAAGCATTACATCAATCATATAGGAAGTAGGAACACGTGTTTTTATAAAATTTATAATTTTAGCATTTTAGCATCAAGCATGTAAATTAAGAAATTATCATCATCACATGATCACAACACTTAGTTACTTATCTAATAAAAACCTCCAGAATACAGAAAAGTGTGATAATCATAGTACAACATCCTTACCTTCCAAAAGGTGGTTGTAAGATCGTCAATATCAGAAAGAGATCTCACATCCTCATCCTGCAAAGTGAGAGTGAATGTTAGTTGATACAAAACTCAAGTACCATATATGTGAATCGCATGAGAAAGGAAAAGAGGGGAGATGTTGCTCAAAAACATTCTAGCCACGTGAATTTTGAGAGACAAAAAACAGACATAAAACTGAAAATGAACCTGTTCTCTATTTAAAAAGAACTCCTCCTCATTAGACTCAAAAGTTGGCAAATGGGCGTCCTCTTCTAACCCTCCCAACTCGACTTCCTGGACAGCATCTTTACCAAAGAATGCATATTGTGATGCATCAAAAACAGCACCTCCTGCATAACAAAAACATCATCAAATACATTTTACCATATTCTTATAATTACTTAAAATGAAAAGTACAGGTAGCAGTGTTGAGCTTGCATTTAGCAAAGAGTTCCCATGTGACCATAATTCCCACCAAAAAAAAACTAGATAAGCACACCACATAGTACTAATAATAATTTTATCCGTTTCAACATGTAAAGCCTATGAAATGGATAATAAGTTTTCTTTTGAAAATTGATAATAGACCATCGGAAGTACAAACAACGCGTTGTTGACTCAAGAAATTTAGGAGATATTGTTGCGAGTAATATTTTATAACAAAGCATCGGTATGGTGAGAAACTATAACTTAAGCACTGTGTGGATTAGCCTTGTGGCAAATTAAACTGTCCTGAATTATACATAAGAGTAAGCACATTCACTACACGATGTTCTTCACCCCTCCCCTACCTACCCCTCCAACACACACAGAGAAGCAAACAGTCATTAATCAGTCATAAATAAGGGCCAGTTTGGATTAGCTTATTAGAGCTTATCTAATGTCAAAAAAAATTCTAAGTCTGTTTGGAAGAGCTTATGAAAACAACTTATGACATGTTCATAGCTGTTTTCAACTTATTTCTATCAGCTCTCTAGTATAGCTTATGAAAACAATTTATAACTTATATGAAAATATTTTGATTTTATTTTATCTTTTGTATATATACATGAGCAGTTATATAGTAAGTGCTTGTTTATACAAACAGGGTCTTACAATAACTTAAGCAACAAACAATAGCCTAAACCAAAACATTACAGCAATAATTCACAAAGAAATAAGCTTTTTGATTCAGCTACTCTACAAATCATACAATAACTTAACATAACAAACAAATAAACAACTTGAACTACAAAATTAACAATAAAACACCAAATCATGCACCAATTATACCAAAAAATCTCAAATTAAATAACTTTCTCAAACAAACCAGATCTACATGACCCAGATGAATCAAAACACAAAAACAAATACCAATTAAACAAAAAAAGGAATTTCATCACAAACCTGAAACAGGAACATGACCCAATTGCCTAAGATCTCCAGAACTAGGAGGTCCACCAAGATCACCCCCACCTCCAAAACCATCCATATCCACCATAAAAACGAAGGAGTGATTGAAAAAAATACCCTTTGAGATGAAAACGCTGAAGAATCAAAGATTCAAAGAAAAAAAGAGAATCAATGTGAGAAAAAGATTGAAACCTTGAAGGAGTGTTGCAGAAGAAACGTTAAAAGGAAGGAAAAGGGAAGATCTGTGATAAGAATTTAGCACATGGGTTGGATTTGGATCAGAGGAGAGAGAAGAACCCTAGAAAGTAGAGATATAGGTTGAATTATTACAGAATTTGTTCTTTCTTGTTTTGTTTAGAGAGAAAAAAATGATAATAATGTGAAAGAGTCATTTTCGCATGGAAAAAACATGGTGTGTCATAAAAGGGACAAATTATAGTGTTTTTTTTTTTTTGTATTGATTATAGAATTAGGATAATTTAATTTTTGTCTCAACATTCTATAAACAAAAAAATACAATCTTTTGCAAAATAAATAAATTCAAGGCATACTATTTCGTACAAGGGTAAATTAAACTTTGCTCAATTTGTTGTCATTTCTTTTCTCTCCTTAAATTTCTTTTCTCTTAGCCCATTCCCTTTTTGGGTGGAACATATCTACTAAATTCTTTAATTTCAGTTAGTAAGGAGACACAAATACGCAATTTATAACTACAAGAGATCAAGTGTCAAAACACCTTATACTAGAATCAGAACTTGAGTTTGCAATAGAGTTGTAGTGCACCATGTTGATCTTTATGGATGCTCCACCTCTTTATAATTTAGTTGTGATTAATTGTCTACTAAATCGACCACAATTTTTTTTATTTTTCTTGAAGCTTTTTTACAAGGGTTATCAATATTGACGTCTTCTTGTGCGCAAAATTGTGATAGATATTGGCATTAATTTTTGCTGTGAGACTGATAATCTTTTATTCAAAGTTAGGTATTAATTATTTGGACATTCTCAACTTAATATCCACGGGTGAAGCTTTTGGCGTCTTAAATGTTATTTATAAAAACAATCGAGTTCGGTTTCACCAAGATGATATTCAAGACACGTCTAAATTATGACGTGCGTATTCCAAAGTTTAGGCTCAATTAGGTTTTTGTCCCTTATACTATTTTAGATTTCATTTTGGCCTTGCACGTTTTAAAATATTAGATCACTCTGATCTCATCCATCAAATTTCCACTTAAGTCATTAAAGTAATTCAATGTGGCAAAAAATTAACTCATATAGCATCATAGTATTGACATGACAATTGGAACCTGGGAGTGTGCTTCTCCTCAAGATCTCAGGTTCGATTCTCTCTGGTGTCAATTTGAGGGGATTAGTTTAGCTTCTTTTCTTAAAAAAAAATATGAACATGACAAAAAAAAAATTTGAAGGACGTGACAAATATATATGACATTGAAGTTTGAGCACTTGTATTATGTATATAAAAGTACTATTTTTAAGAATTTACGTACTTTCTGACAATATGTGTGTTTGATATTTTATCACAAAGGAAATTGAAATACCAAAAAGAAAAAAACACAAAGGAAATTGAAAATAAATTTACCACTAGATAAACTATTATATTATGTTACTCTTTGGGATATATATTGTAAAACAAATAATTTTTTTATTTCGAGAACTATTTTACATGTGAAAAAAAAATCACCTATATGAAAGTTCAGTTGGATGCACCGATAATGTAAAATAGTTTCACAATGTCGTAAGAGAATTTCAATGGTATATTCAACCATTTTAACACTTTCTCACAATATATTATGTGGGTTTTTCTATCATATGCGACAAACATATTATATTATATGTTCTATAAAATAATTATTTATAATTCGATATTGTAGTAAATTTTATATGTTTTATTTGTTGATTGTCCACTAAATATCATATGTGACAAAAAATTGTCCATTACCTTATTGTTATGTCAAGTGTTTATTATTTTGTAAATAAAAGTGACAAATTGTGCATTATTATTTCCTAAATATTAGTGTTTCTTAACTTATAAGTAACAAATTATAGTTCAAAAACAATCATCTGACCCACATCCTTTTTGTCTGGCTATACTTATCTCAAGGTTGAACTCTAAATTATCAGGTTCGGAGAATTTGAAGACTTAAAAAAAAACTACATAACAAGGTAATAATATCATAAGGTTAATTTAATAATTATGCGTTTAAATGTGTTACTTAATTATTGAAATTTCAAAAGGTATTTAAAGTTAAAATAAACAATACAAACATAGGGTAAAATAATCTTACCTTTTCTCTTGGGTAGCTCAACTGACTCAACTGGTTTGAGTTAAGAAGAAATGTATGGGAGATCGCGGAATCAGACCCGAACAAAGAAGAAAAAAACTAACATAAAATTACTTACTAATATTTTTCATTTGTCCTTAAAAAAAGTCTTACTTTTTCCCATTTATTTTCAAGTTTCTTCTTCTTGTTGCTTTTTTTTTTTAAAAAAAAAAGGGGTTTATGAAGTAGCAATAAACGTCACAAGAAAGGGGGGTTTGAATTGTGACCCTTTTAAAAATTATTCCTGCAACTTAAATAAGTATATATGCTCAAGAAAATATTTGGTTAGTAATAAAATATTATAATATTAGGACCAGAGAACTCTGGATAATTATAATAAATAAAAGGACTAGAAAGTTCTGGAATAAAAGACTGAAATAAATAAAGCAGTAAAGGACCATAAAACTCTGGATATATAACTGAAATAAATAAAGCAGTAAAGGACCAGAAAACTCTGGATATATAACTGAATTAAATAAAGCAGTACCAGAAAACTCTGGATATATAACTGAAATAAATAAAGCGATAAAGGACCAAAACACTCTGGAAATATTAAGAATAAAATAATTAATTAATAAATAGGACCAGAAAGTTCTGGATAATTATTAAGTAGTAGGTTATTAATTTAATTTTATTTTAAGGACCAGAGCACTCTGGAAAATTA
>Ga0315914_1003980_pt1 | contig 22210 bp, 6 predicted proteins | sample MpolenodulesMG_FD_203920 | JGI IMG/M metagenome (GOLD analysis project Ga0315914, IMG submission 203920) | Medicago polymorpha root nodule microbial communities from Los Angeles, California, United States - elongated nodules | ecosystem: Host-associated > Plants > Roots > Nodule | place: USA...
ATTACTTAAAAACTCTTTAAATTAATAATTATTAATTTATCGATAAATTAATAACTCTCTAAATTAATAAATTTCTTCGGTCCTGACATTATTAATTTATAGAGTTTCTACTGGATGTAAAAAAAAAAAGTGCAAAAGTATACCTGGACCTCCTGCGAAACATGTCGTTTCTTTGATTGGAATCACTGTGCCAAATCTATAATTTCGAAGGAAGATAACTATATCTAATATCACTATGGGTTTAATTCGGAATGTTGTTGCTTGTTTAAGGACATGTATTTCAGGGTTTATATTAACGAAGAGGCTATATTATAATATTGATTGATGCTAATATTGACTCAAAAAACAAAAAGCTAAAGTTAAAAATTGTGCACATCCCATTTCATTTTGGACTAGAACATGCAATTTAGTCGTCTCTTTTCATTCTTTACAATATTAATGCTTAGTTGGTCAAATTTATTAGGCTATACCTTTAAATTTTCGAGGAAATTACTTATGCATCCTACTCTTGCATTGGATATTGTTATGTAACAAAACAGAAATATCTTTTTTTTAAATTGAGATAATAATAAAAGACGTAACGAGTAATGTTTAATAACTCGATATTAGCTCAATTGGGATATTGTATTATATACATAGTGGTTATGGTTCGAACCCCGAATCATTCACCTATTCAAATTAAGAAGTGAATTTTTAACTACTAAACTACTTAAAAAAAACTCGACAACACATCTATTGTTTGTTGGAACCTTTTTTCCTTTTTAAAAAATTAAAAATTTCTTGCTGCTAGCATTGTATTCTTTTTTTGGATAATAGCACTGGTTTTTTTTAGTCTCTAACAATAATCAACATTAATTAATGTTTTTTATAAATAAAAAAAAATGGGTATATTAAACACACCTAATCTAACTTTTCCGATTAGGGTCACTCTCACAGCTCATGACAGTGTACAAGGTAACTAGGGTCAATAAGTCGTGTTTTAATAAACAGCTTAATAACATATGATTGGTCTTGGGAACCTGTTGAAGTTGGATTTCCACGCATTCACACGGCTAGTATATTTGTAACTATTGGATTAAGATGAAACAATTCAAGATTCAATATAGATTTAAGTTTTTTTTAATATTAAATATTTTTAGTTTGAGTAAAAACTTGATCGTATATCATTTGAAAAAATCTGAGTTTGATTTTTGGATAGAATAATTCTATTAAGCTATACTTACCATACGACCGAACTCCAGATTATCAGACTCTGTTCTCTACTATGAACCAAATAGTTAAATACAAAAAAAAACTTGATGACCGCAAACAAATCATGGTCTTGAACTTGATAAATTTGATGGGTACTAGTACTTCGGCCCTCTTTCATTCCAAAGAAAAGAAAAAAATTTCACGGCTACTTGAGGTAATATCACCTTTTAGAGCAAAAAAAATGTTCACTTTGGTTATATCGCCTTTTAGAGCACTTTGGCTCTTTTCATTTGTCGCACGACCACTAATGGGAGCTGACCTATTTTGCACCAAATTCCAGATGTCTCGGTATCCAAACATCACTATTGTAGTTCCTCCCATCAAGAATAGGAGGATTTGCTGGAAAGTTTTTGATTAGATGTGTAGCCATTGACGAATCTCTGTGATTCAAACATGTCTTTATACCAGATATTGGAACAAGATGAAACTCATTGAAGTTTTATGTATTGCACTCAATCACAATTTTCACTTAGGTTGAAGAAGATTAGGGTAATGGGAGAGAAAGAATAGGGAGAGAGTTTATGAGTGCAAATCACACACTTCACTACCTTGTTTACATACACAATTGATATGAGTTAGTTCACATACACATGTGACTTATAACAATTCTAACTACCATCAAACGTGCCATAACAAAATAAATAAATAATAATCCTACAAAAGCTAAGCAAGCTTATTAGTTGACTAATTTTGAATTAATTCCTAACAAAGCTAATATTTGGATTTTTTTTTTTTGAAAGATAAGTAAAAGTGATTCTAAAAGTATAAAATTGATTTTGAATATTTATCATCAATTATCAAATAAATTTCAACATGACGTTCTTGTTTTTTCTTGAAGGGAACATGAAGTTAGAATCCAAAACTTTTGTCAACAAACATAATTTTCAACATTGAGTTTATTTGTTAATTCATTGTTACATAAAGGTAAGAAAACAGGTCAAGTTACATTAAATCAAAGATACACTAACTTAATTGACCTATGGATTCCATAGAAAAGTTATTGCAACACTTAAAAATACACTATTTCTTTTTTCAACTAATCTTAAAGGAGTGAATAAATATATAAGAAAAAAGGGACAAACTATGCAAAACCCAACCATCATACATGAAATAAAGGGGGAAATTATTTACCATTCTCCCTCATGTATAATACAATGTATTGAAGAAATAAGATTGTAGCTAAACTTTACTATGTTGAAGTGATGACTCTAATGACGTGCATGAGGAGGTGGTGCATGGGGTGGTGTTGGGGGTTTGCATTGGTAGCATTTAGCAAAAAGCCCAAATGTGTCAATTTGTCTTATAAAGTTGGTCATACTAGCCCATCCTCCAAACCCAAATCCAACCACAAAAACCCATACCACAATGAAGGCATTCAAGACATATACAGCTGGCCAACTTGGTAGGAATGAAGGAGGCTTCTCAACAGCATTCTGCAAAATGAGAAAATTGTTAAAGCATAGCACAAAAATATGGAAACTAGTTTACTAAGTAATTAAGAAGATGAGCACCATAGTCCTCAGTTACTTGCGACGCAAGCAATTGATGCTTAAGACAGTTTTAGACTTAGAAATTTTGTGGTAACTACTTTGCTTAAGTTTAGGAAAGTTAGTTATGATTGAATGAGGTGAAGATAACAGTAGTTTATGCTGATCTATCACTGAAATACTGTAAACACATGTAATTGCTACTATTGCAAGCTATATGAACGTACTTATAGTTTAATAAAATCGAGATTTGAAGTTATAATAAATTTTGATTCTTAATAATAAGGCATTTAGAATTATTTCGAAGGTAACAACGACTTGAGTCTTAGAGGAAGGGATTGTCTGACCATACTAAAATCATGACTAATATAAGCAAAATCAATTTTTACGGTTCCTACAAATCAAGGGTCATCCAAAAGTAAGGACAACCCCTTATTTACAATCTCATCTTTTGGTACTTAACAAATTGCCTCTTCATGATTTGTTATTTTAAAGCCTTAGTTACTTTAAGTCTTACATTGCTTTGGTGACCCTACCTATACCAAAACATGTGATAACATATATAGTCCCTTCCACGTTTGAATGTTGACAAATTTTGGTATATGTTGCTAATATATGCCTCAAAAATTTCAAGTTCTACATTTTTTTTTCAAGTCTTCCTCCATGCCTCCTAATTTGCCTCTTAGGATTAGAAATTTTTTAAAAAATTGTGTTTTTATCTTATTTGGAGCCTATTTTACTATGAGAGCCGAGTCTCCTATTTCACTTAAACAGCCGTGCTTCCATTTCTATTGTATTACTAAAAAAAATTCCCAAAAAAGGAAGCAACAATTATGCCAAATAGAGAGATTTAACAAGATTGTAAAAAAAAAAAGTATCTATGGGGTTTAAATTCTATATACAAGGAGGCCCCTCTAATATCATGGATTATTTTGTGAAATTTCAACAACCTTTCTCCCTTCCTATATGAATTATTTGGGGAAGAAGAGACCAAAGATCCAGTCAAATCCCCCAGCTCAGCATGAGGCATAGTACAATAATCCAACTGCATCAAAAAACTAAAAGAAAATGACCCACTACTTGCCTCAATTCTTCTTGTAATATTTCCAAATCAAAGCCTTAAATGCTTTTGTACATTTGTTGCTCCCATTTTTTCTAGTACATGAGTAGTGAGTTGTGACCGTATGTTTGCAAGAGATCACACAATAATGCCTATGGATAAGTGAAGGCAATTCAACTGGGGTAACATATCTTAATCTGACTGTGAACCCACTCATTAATAGTAGGGTACAAGTACCATAAACAAGATATGGTTGTGGGGGCATAAAGAAGTACCATAACCCGTGTCTTTTATGAAATACATAACACTACTTTAAATTAGTATACTATTTTAATTTAGTGGAGCTGAACTTGAATTTCTTAGATAATAAGGTATTTAAATTCCAATTTTTTAGATGGAAAAAACGTAATTGAAAGGGAAGATACCACTATAAAGGTATTAGTCAAACAAATTCTCTAACGGAGTTTATTTAATTTATTGGCAAGGTCGGAGAGGGTCTAATAATTTCCCTACAAACACATGGGTCTAAATACGAATCCAAGTTTTATTTACAAAACTTGTACCACAAACAAAATCAGACAACTTGCATTTTGACTGTTTCTACTTTTGAGCCAATTTATCGAAGTCAAAATGTGGTCATCTAGTCATCTTGATTGCGTGGCTACGTTAAATGTATGATTTTCTTATTGCGAGAATTGAAGTCTCGCCCATTTTTCATTGTTATTCATTTATTTATTAAAGGTGTGTCATTATAGATCATATAAGGAGACAACTAAAGCAATGACATGCGATTTCAATCTCAATCAAGATTAAAGATGGTAATGGTTTACCTTTCTAGCAGAGGCTGTTCTATAAGTGAGCATATGAGCTAAGGCAGGAATGATGTAGACAGTGAAGCTAACAAGTAAGGCCCCAACAGCTGAGTTTATGGGTCCAAAGAAAGGGAAGATTATTGCCAAAAACCATATAGGTATCACCACTGGTAATCTTACTAGTGCCCTTAAACAGATACTCTTTGTGTCATGCATACCAATGACCTTCTCCCACACAAAATACAATGGAGTACATGCAAACCCAAATGTGATGAACTGCATTCATTTTAGGGAAGAAAAGTTGATGTTAATTTTTTGAAAAGATATAAACCAATAGTGCTTTTCTTCAACAAAAAAAAACAATAATGCTCATTTTTATAATTGAAAAACTAATTTGCAAGTTCTACAAAAGTTATATCCTTGTGAAAAAAACACTTTTCAGTAGACTAACTAAAGAAGATAGAATTGACAATTGCAGTATTAATATAGGCTATTATGGGTAAAAACAGAATGTTTATGCTATATTTTTGTAGTATGAATTTAGAGATTATATATATAAAAAACTTATATCACCTTGTAAGTGTTATTCATAAATTTAGTGTATATATTATATTTATTAATTTTGTCTTTTTAAAGAAAATGCAAACCCAATGTTTACGCTTTCGTTCCTCTCCTTCACAATTTTTAACTCTCTCTTCTAACTCTCATTATCTCTCTTAATCTTACTCTCTCTTGATTATTTTTATATTTTTAATGAAGAGGGGAAATTAAATTAAGAGAGATAGAATGTTAGAAGAGGGAATGAGAGAAATTGAAAGGAGAGAATCCAAGTTCATTATTTTATTTTTAAAAGAAGAAATAATATATTGACAATTATCTTAGAACAATCTAATAGACAACTATTTTTTTTTTTTTTTATGGAATAGACAACTATTTATGCATTAGTCATTTTAGCATTTTTAATTATTTGTTTAATTTTGTTTTCGTGTCATTACATATATTGTCTTCTAGATTGAGTTTAGTTTGGACCACCAAATACATGGATCCAACTTAAACCACTTTTTTCACATTTAGATTATTTTTTCACATTTAGATTAGATTGTTCCATCAAATCTTAATATGTTCCACATGTGGATGGAAGATAATAAAGTTTAATGGATCATCATTCCTCAAAAAAAAAGTTTAATGGATCATCTAATATAAAGGTGGAAAAAAAATGATATAAGTTTGACCTATGTATTTGGTGGTCCAAAATAAACCGACTAGTATATTTTTTACTATCTCATATGTTGTTTTACTATGGTTATTCAAATAACATTTATCTCTTAAAAAAATTCAGTCTACTATAAGATGTGACATTTTATGAAAATCTAGACTATGAGACTAAAAAGCTTACCTGATGAATGAGCATGAGGATAACAGCAGCATCACGGAATCCATTTTTGGGGAGAAGAGAGAAAGCATTGGAATGGTTTAACAACTCATCACCAAATGCCCAGTAAACGGCAACGGCTGAAGGAAGCGTTAATGTGAAAACGTACAAAGTTGCCAGAAAATATATGTACTTGAACTTTTGAGGTTTCCACATTGCATGCATAATCTCTCTGCAATGCAAACGTGTGTGTATGTCAAAATAATTGTTCACTTTATAGGTACAAAAGATCTAGGCACAAAAATAATAGCAAGAAAAAATGACACATTGAAATTTCTAAAATTAGGAATCTTATGGCTTATAAAATTTCTAAATATATCATGTTTCCATTTTAGTTTCTCTAAAAAAAAAAATCTGATTTTTGGTTCTTTAAATATTTTGCTTTTCAATTTTAATCTATATTATTTTACAAAAGTTTACATTTTCTGTTCCAAACGATTTTTTTTAATGAATTTTAAGATTAAATAATTAAATTATTTAACTAATGGTGTTTTGTGGTCTTATCAGCGATATGTCATTAAAAAAAGTCTTTTGGAACACGAAACATGAAGAAAAAAAAATCAGTTTTGTATCGAAATTTTTTAACAAATTTTATTAGAATAGGTTTGACTGGAATTGATAAAAAGTAATTTTACATAGAGTTAAAAATATTACATTAACTTTAGTAAAAAAAACTTCAAATATAAATTATTTTACTTTTTACTCAATTGCAACCAAACCAATTTTATAAACTAAAACTTTTCATGCTAACCACATTATTAATTGAGCAACTGGATATATAGGATAAGAAACAACAGAGATAAACTTCACAAAGTGTAGGAGAAGAAAAAATTGAAACAAGTGAAAGAAGAGGGAGAATAGATATTGGTGCTACTTACACTGTCACAGCATGTCCACCAAACGTGTAGAGTATATTAGTGGCTCCGGTGAAGTACAGCACTAGCTTTGTTGGACCAGAGTGTACCACATTTTCTATCTGTAAACATGATTTGCAAAAATCAAAACATCATATTGCATGCTTTTTGAAAATGGATCTCTCATCTGACATGGCGATCCACAATAGTAATTGTGATTGCATCATCCATATTTAATGCAAATATAAACAATATCAAGACCAACTTGGACCTTTACAAATTTTAATGTAGTGGTCCACAATTTAAAACCTTAACATTAGAACAAAAATATTTGCACATTTTTTTCATTTCCAAACATCAATTAAACACTTTTTTTTTCCTATTTCTTTCTTCCAACCACGTTATCAATTTATCGCATCATTCTTTTTATATCTTTATCTATCAAAGTGTATACATCTATATGGATGTCGGTCCAACATTTTGCATTATATTAAGATGACAACTTTTTTATCCTAGATTGCTGTTTGATATCTATCCAACACTCAACCATTAGACCTTGGATCACTTTTATTATTTAATTGAAGTTTTAAATAAATTTAATTTTTGAATTGCTTTTACCTTAAGAATACCGGTTCAACTTTGTTGAGTAAAAAAATTCTTTCAATATTAATTGTTGCAACTTGCTTTTGTACATGAAGAGAATTAATTTACCTGGCCATTAACTATAGCAGCTATAGCCATATACCAAGCAGTATAAGTGGTCATTCCAAGACCAAGAAATGACCAAAGACGGTAATTATGAAAGGAAGGTATGAACACAGTTGTAGCACAACAAGCTCCAAAAATATAAGTCCAAGTCCTTTTGTCCAATTTATCATTTATGTAATATATATTACTGCATATTGTAATCATAACAACCAACATTAGAAAGAAGAAAAAAGTATATAATAATCAATCAAATGAAAACCCATATTTTATTACTCAAATTGCATTTAAAAAATAAGTAAAGATCTCACCTTGCACATGCTATAAGCTGAATGACTGATCCAAAGAGGAGAAAAGTGCAATTGAAGGCTAACCCCAATGCTTTCCAATATCTACCTAGTAATCCATCAAGAACTTCAAACCACTGAAATCCACAAAAACAATGTTGTTTTAATAGTCATATTAGAAACAAATATGCATGATGGAAGAACCAAAGTTTTAATAAAAAAGGTCAACACCCGTAAATGGATTTGTTGTTGTAACTACGTCGCACATTTTTTAATCCCGATAGTTCGATCTAAATTGAAGGTCGGAATTATTTAAAACTGATTGTACTGTTTGTAATATGAAGTGTCTGATTTCTAATCAATGATCGAGATTGATTACTGCATGTAAATGCGTGTTTTTCCTCTAGTAGGGAATTGAATTTGAATTTTCACGATCAAGGCCACAATAAGTTGGGTTTTTAATATCATCACAAATGTCACCGAGGCTACATTAGTAATAATTGACTACAATTCACTATAGTGTCAAGTACTACGCGACCATTACCACTATACTCTGGACATGAGATAAGAGATAAGTAAAATGTGGCGAATGATTGTTCTAGTCGGGGTTGGAACTTCATTACTCTAAATCTATTGAACTTTAAGGAAAACTCATTAACCATTTTCGCTCAATCCAAAAAACTAACCTGGATGACATGGTTCTTGAAGTTAACATTTTCTTTTTCCTTTCTAGCACGATACTCAACATAGAGTACACTAATTAGATAAGCGGTCCAGCTTCCAATAAGTCCATAGAATATCTGAAACACTATGCCTGATACCATACCAAGTTGAGAGAAAGAATATGGAAGTGTCAACAACACTTGAGCCACCTAAAAAAAAAAAAATTAGAATTAAATCATCATGAAACTAAAAAAAAAATTATTTCATAAATCAATAAAAAAAATGATTATTTTTTTTGTGTGTGGAAATTTATATTTAGTTACTTGATTTGAAGCACAACTAAACCATGCATCCCAAACAGAACCACCATGCCATAAGAAACTTTTGAAATTGAACATGGATTGATCTTCTGCTATATCTTCTAAACTTGAACCACCTTCTTGTTCTGTCTCATTGATGTTTGTAACAATTGCTTCCTCTGCTTGGTTTTGAGACAACATTGTCTTTGTTATCCACAAAAATAAAATGCCACTGTCTTAATCCTTGTGGATCTGCAATACATAAAAAGTGACACTATTTGAGACAAAAATCATGATCATTACACAACCCCAGATCCATATAATTCCTTTCAGAATTCCAAAAAAAATATATACATATTTTAAAAATTTATCACAATAAAAGCTACAGAATCAGAATGAGGACTTAACCTTTTGAAGATTGAAAACTTTATCACAATAAAAGCTACTTATTTAATGACTCCAGCCACCAATTGGCAGAGAAAAAAACTGTGAAAGAGAGGAATAAAAGTTGGTTTTTTATGTATTTTTGGTTTCAAGAGACTTTGAGATTTTGAACTATAAAAAGGCTATTTTAGTTACTATTCAAAGGGATGTATATGTTACACATAAATGGATATAAAATGTTGTTTTGGTTTATAATTTATGATATATATAGAAAAATAAAAAGTAGTATGTGTGTGGAAGAGTGAAGCAACCTAGTAAGTACTAAGAAATAATGTTTTCTGTTGCTTTTTTGTTGGTGTCTTTTTCTGAAAGGAGAAAGAAAGAGATGAGAGGCATGAGAATCTACTTCACTGTTTGTTCTAAATTCTGATTCGATTTTTGGTGGTGAGGGCACTGAATTTTGTGATTAAAAGGACTGAGATTGAGACACTGATCTAATCAGTATGAGAAATGAAGTGAAGGAATCCTCTTTATTTGTATAATCATCAAAAAGTGGTTTCAACGGTTAAGATAATAAATTAATTTATTTTTATTTTTATTTTTATTTTAAAGTGACACTGATCTTTAAATTTTCATATAGTGTTTAAGATGAGATAAGCATCTAACCAATGCATAAACAATTAGGTAATGTTTTCTATTATTGAGGTAGAAAATTGTTATTTTTAATGAACTATTTTAAGATGTGTAACTAAATGTATTATTTGACGATGTATTATATAAAGATGCGTTATACAACAGAGTCTTTTGGATGATTTAAGGTCAATCTCGAGGTTAGAATAGGATTTTCTGGGTTTCTGGTACTGATACGCTCGCTAAGCAAGCCTACAGCTCGCTAAGCGAGCAAAACAACAAATTTCTGGGCATTTTTGTCATTGGAGTCTCGCTAGGCGAGCTCCCGGCTCGCTAGGCAAGCATGACAGTAACAGTGTAAGTTGTTATGTCAGTTATGGATGCGGGGGGGTCTCTAAGGCATTTCAGGGCATTCCTTTGACACCGATTCGCTTATGTTTTGGGGCTTTAGTGAGGGGGAATGAGTAATTAATATGAATTAATGTTAATAAGATGAATTAAGAACCATGATGGTTAGAAAGGTTTTAAGGATTTATCTTAGTAACATGATTTGGAACAATCGATGAAATAACGTCATAAAGAACTTGGAATGCAGTAGTGTATTCAATTAATAGGAAGATGGACTTAATGAAATGATTTTCATTGATAACAAGTGAGGGCAGGTGAGAAAATTGGCAATTTTTAATAATAGACATTAGGCGACGAATTGAGTAGAAGATGCAGTTAAATGATAGGTGGGGATGTGATGTCTAAAGAAGTTTAATTTGTGAAACATATAATGATGTGGAAATAATGTACTATTTTAAGATGTGTAACTAAATGTATTATTTGACGATATGTTATATAAAGATATGTTATTTGAAGATGTGTTCATATAAAGATGTGTTATGCAAAGATGTGCTCGATAAAGATGTGTAATTGTCGAGTCAAATAAAAATGTGTATTGTTGAGTCATTAATTGGTGTTCATCCATTCATGGTCAGCCTGATTTAAAGATGTGATTTAAGATGGGGGGGATAAATCAGTAATATGCCTCTGATATCCAAAACTGGTACCACAATTAGGGACATTGCATACATAACTGCAAGTCTAGTTGAAGATGTGTTATTTAAAGATGTGTAACTATTTAAAGATGTGATATTCAATGATGTGCTTCTATGTGGTTATGTGTGAATGGTCTGTATTTTCCTAAATGTCGACTTGATATTCTTAATTGTTGTTGATGCTTACATGTTATTATAAGAGGTTGATTGATGCCTATTGATTTGATTAAATGAATGTATATGTTTAAATGTTAATATTATCTGACTGTGACGTATATGTGCTTAAAATATAATTGACGTGTTCTTTTATTTGAATTTATACATGTGTGTATGCATCTCTTAAGTTGGATATATTGTCATCATCTATTGGATTGTACCCTCGCTTGGTACAAATTCACAGAAAGGTGAAACTTAGTAGCAGTAAGTCTTGGATGATGACGTTGGAGCCTTCTCATTTTTGTTTATCGCCTTTGGGAGTCTTTATCGAGTTGATGCACTGATTAGTAACACTAGGAGTTGGGGTTTCATTCTGTCTCGGACTTTGATCCAGAATTCGTCTTCAAATTCAATTTTGATGTTGATACAATGATTGTATAATCCTGATTGGATAAAAACATCCATGACCTGAAAGTTCTATACAAGGTAAAATTGATTCTTCCACCAATTTTCTCTGGCCCAAATTTCAATGTAAAACTTGTGATTGCAGCACCTTCACATTGAAGAATTCAGTTATTATTCAACAAATTCAAATTTAGATTTTTAAGGGATGAGATCAATTCAGAAGTGTCTTATTGTATCTTTTATTAAAATGGATTTATCTTTCTTATTTAGATATTTCTAGAGCAGACATAATTGAATTGGTCTAATTCAAAATTGTTCGATAGATTTAAATCTTCTATATCATATGGATATATCACGAGATAAATAATTGTTCGACGGTCCTTAGATTTACTTAAGACATTCTAGTTGATGTGGAAGATCGGACAATGTTGCAACCATATAGCATACTAAGAACTCCTATCACCAGACCAAGTCAAAAGCTATGGTACCAGTTGTTAAAAAAAAGGGCATAGAGAAAATAAAGGAACATAATCACAACACAAGAATATAGCGTGAAACTTCAAAACCGGAGAAAAATCACAGTTGTTGTCTAATGACAGCCAGAGAATAACACTATATAAATTTTTTTACAACATATAGACTACTTTTAAACACCTACCGTCCTTAGTATAACCACCACACCTTTCAAAGCAACTACCTAACAATATCTCACAACACTCTAAAACAAGAGTATAAGAGAAAGGGAGAGAAGGAAAAAAAAGTCGGATACACACTCTAGAATTGGGCTCCTTCCACTTTTACAATTCTAAACTATATAAAAAAATTTTGATATGTATATTTTCATCCAACACCAACATCTCATTCATAATCTATATTTGATACTGTATATATGTTATAACTTGTATTTGTGATTTTAGTTATCCTGTTAAAAATTCCAACACAAATAACTCCTCATAGAGTTTGACTCTAATCCTTTCTCATTTTATATTGAGAGAGCACTAGACAAGATGGGAAAATATTGATAAAATACGTATCAATTAACAATTTCCCATCACGTTCTATTTAAGTTAAGTAATTCACAATTATCCTCAACCGAAAATTCACACTATTTTGTTTACAAAGAAACTTTCACAAAAGACAACGTTGTTTTAACGAAAATTGGAAGTTGCTTAAATTTAGCCTACACTAGCATGTGAGTCGAGTCATGGTCTAAGAGACTAAGACCTAATGGCAATCACATGGTTACCTATTTGACCAAGTTTCTTTAAGAGGTTCATTATTATTATAGTTTTGGTTGAATAAAATTAAAATGACACCGATTATAAAAATGTGTGATTATATATCATTGGTACAAATTGATAAAAATATATCAAAAATATAATAGTGTTGTACAAATTATAATAGTGTACAAATTTATTTCTTTTGAGAAATTGATAGGGTGATTGATCTTTTAAAAACGATACAGTTATGATTTTATTTTTTTTAAGGAATACAGATATGATTTTTTGTATTTCGTTAAGTAGTTATCGTACAAAATAGAAGTAAATTTAGCATCGATTAAATTTCACCAAAAGTATCTCATTTCCACTTTTTCGTCATAAAATAGTTGTAAATTTAGAATATCAATATATTTTTATTTATTTTCAACTAATATATCTTTATTTATTAAATTTCAATCAACTTAATTATCTACGGTGAAAACTTGGTGATAAACACTTTAGTAATTTGAGATTCTTCTTATTTATAACTTCATGTTTTTACCTATAAACATAAAGTCCCAGTAATTTGAGATTCTTCTTATTTATAACTTCGTGTTTTTACCTATAAACATAAAGTCCTGAAAAAGTGACCAAATTGTTGAACTTTTTCATGATTTTTTGAAGATATATTGAAGATGTTAAAATATGACTTTTCACCAAAAATTATATTTTTCCGACAATTGACACATTAATTATGAATTTTTAAAGCGTCAAAAAGTCTAAAAACAAAACAACGGAAATCTCGACCTAAAAATAGAATTTAGAGTTGGTTTTTTGTAGACACCTCTACAAAGATGCATATAGAGGGTTTACAAAGTTTCGTAGAAATCAAACTTTGACTCGATTAATTTTGATTTTTCAACCAAATCGAGAAAAATTGCAATTTCGCTCGGAGTAAGCATATACTCACAAGTCAAATTTAATTCCCTAGTTTTTCTATCATGTTAATAACATCATAAAAAACACCACCACTAAATTTTATAGTTTTTAAACAAGGGAAAAATTAATTATGAATTTTCATTCCCCATAATTATGAATTTCTTAAACAATTCATGATTAATTCGTTCCTTTTTTAAAATCTCCGAAATTCTGTGGTGATTTTGACCCGCAAGTATATGTTGAATAAGAGCGAAATTGCAATTTCGCACGTTTTGATTGGAAAAAAAAAAAATCAAAGCATAGTAAAGAATGCTACAAAACATGGCAGAAAACTGTCTATATATTTTTTTAGAGGTATCTACAAAAACCAACTCATTTTATTTCTAGGTCGAGATTTTCGTTGTTTTATTTTTGAGTTTTTGGCTTAATGGTGAGACATTCGTTTGTGCAGCTTTTTTGGCTTGCTTGTGTTTGGGTTTCGGAGAGTGAAAGAAATAATAGACTCTTTAACTAAAAAGAAAAATCACAAGAAAAGTTGGTAGATAACGTAAAATTTCATAATGTCACTTTTGTTTTTGGCCATCAGAGATGGTTGTCGTGCCCGCTTGTATGTTCGGGCATTGGTTAATCTTGCCTTTTGTTTTCTTTTTGAGCAGGCTTTGTTTGTAAACTTTAGTCGTCTTCTTTGACACATCTTATGTGATTGAGGCGCCTTGTTGGGTGTTAATATATCTCATTTTTGCTTTTTCAAAACAAAATACCATGACAGTTAGTCTGGACATCATGATGTGGTTCAAACCTCGACATCTCACGTATGTGTGTGAATGTATATCGACTTTGTCATTTCCTATATTAAAAAATAAATATAATATCATGACATCCAACGGGGACTTTAAATCCAAACTTTATTTTTCAACAGCAACTTTAAATCCGTAACTTACTCTGAGGGAATCGAAGATTTCAAATGTTCACATGCTAACTGATCTGACACCAAAACAATATATGTTTCGTCCTTCATTAATTTAACAGAAAACCGTCACAAAATTAATGTATACTTACAGCTAACAACAGATTGGAGTCAGATATCGAATATATCAGCTTGCAGAATCATGTGATATGGCTTAATGTTTATCACAAACATATGTGTATGTATCACTTCACCATTAATTAGCTATACATAATAAAATTGTGCCCATTAGATTGTATACGTAAATGCTATTGATTTTTTGCAAAACTGGCCAAGTGTGCAAAGGCATGTTGATCCCCAAACTCTTAAGTGGCTAGAACATGGTGCTTTCATTCTTGCTAAATTTGAAGCAATATTAATTGAGCGTTTTCAACCAATACCAATCAACAATCATAAGCAAATAATTGGTGGGTTTAACGACATATTCAGAGAGAGTAAAATGACCACCTGACAATAGGTTGTAATTTCTTTTTTATTTTTTGCTGATAATTGGTAGTGTATATTTTTCATACCTAGACAAACAATATTTGATTAATCCATGTTGCACAAGTTGTAATTATACTTTCTGAATGCTTCTACTTATACCTTATAAAGTCAATAGCTATAGAATAGGTTATTAGCCATGGGATCATGTACATATATAAGGGCCACTACTGAGCATTAATTTAGATTAAAATTATAATTTTTTTATGGAAAATATATATTTTTTAACTTCTAAAAGCCTAAATATATTTTGTAAAAAAGAAGTCCAGTACAAAAAATTTAAACAAAGTATTTTTTTTTTATCTTGGTTTTGTTCAAGGTTTTAACTCGTGGTGGTGCATGTTCTAGTTGTTGGGTGATGAGTATGTGATCTATGTTGATTCGAGCATAGTTCACGTGTCGGATGATTCATATGGTTTGGTTAGAAATAGAAGAACCATTATCGTGAGTCTGGGTGATGAGTATGTGATCTGTATTGATTCAATTGATCACAGTTGGTTGTTGATTGTGGATCCGTTATCGTGTTGGTGATCGGATTCACCGTCATTATATAAATGGTCGAGTTCGTATGAATTCCTCTTAGGTTCATACTCGTGTGCGTTCTTGCATCACTTTTTTACACTTATTAACAATGAACAAAAATTAAAAATATATATATATTTCAGTTTATAAAAACCATACTCCAAATTTTAAAATGACTAAAGCAAAAGTAATATAATGTGTGTTTTTGCATTATAAAAAAAAATGTAAATATCGAGAAATGAAAGTTTTGAAATGTGAAATATTTTTCTTCTTTCGTATGTTTTTGTGATTTTACCGTCTTAACACGACTCTGTTTTGATTTATCATCTTTGTACGTGGTGGTTTTCTATTTCATGTCATATTGCAATGTTTATTTGATTTAAGTTGAAACATTTGCTTTGATCAAGGGCAGATCTAATGAATAACTTTGGTATCGTCAACGTTGCAAATTCAGAAATATGAATATCCTGAAGACTTGAATATAGTCATATATGTATGCATGTGTACATTGTTGCTCTATGTTATTAACATAGATGTTGTGAGTTTGTTCGCAAAAACTTCCTCTCTTTTTTTTTTGGCGAATTTGAATTTCTATTTTATCGATGTACTTTATCAATACGTAGCTTACACTCCCTCCCCTAAGATAAGCTTACATTACCCTCCATTGTCCTATTATGTTAAAATTAACAATTCCCTCCCTTAAAAATAAATAAATAGAAGAAATAATACTCTCTCTCCTATGAGATGTTTGAATTACATTCCGCTCCCTTGAAAATTAAATATATATTATACTTTAACCCATTTTAACATAAATAAATTTTGTTAATAACAATTAACTTTAAGTCACTATTTTAGTGAAAAAAATTTCAAGTCGCCGTTTAAGAAATTAATTTTTCTTTCTTTATAACTCAAAATGTGAATGATTATTAACTTTAAATATTTTATTAATAATTTTATGATTTTATAATGTAAAATTTAATTATTTTATTTTAACAATTTTAATAATTTGTTAATTTTTTTTATGAAATTCAATATTTACATTTTATTTTATTTTTTTCATAGTTTATATTTATGTTGTTAACAATGTACCGAATCAGAAAGAGATAAAAAATGCTTATTTGAGTTTTGATTATATTGACTAAAAAGTTTAATAGGTGAAGCGAGTGTAATCTTTGACATTAGAGGGAAAGGAAATATAAGCAATGTATAGGAGGATAATGTAATTTAAGCATCTAATGATAGTGTAACTTTCTCGGAAAAAAAAGGGAACATATAGTGCAACTATTTTGGTCCCGTATGACTCCTTAAAAGAAAATATTTGGTCCCTATGATGATGGATCACATAAGGTTGTCGCAATATTTATGCTAGCACATTAGAAATGGTCCAATGGAACATAAACTTGTGAATTTAATTCGAATCCGTTCAAAAATGGTGTCTATTATCTTCTTCACAATTTCTTCCCAGCAAATTGAAGAAATTGTGGTCTCCCCTTATCTTTTTGATAATGAGAGAATTTATTATGAGGCCTACATGCATGAAACAACTCCTGGTGACGGTGAGAAGTTACTAATTTAAAGGATTTATACGGATTGTCTCCATGATCTTACTTAGTTGATATGAACAATGCACAATATAAGCTAAGCAGAGGTTGGTGTTCGAGTTCTGAACACCCTATTTCTCTAAATTTAATACGTGAGCTCCAACCACTAGACTATTTGATAACAACAAAAAAACTATGTGCCGATTAATTAGCACTAACACCACAAATTAAGTAAAAAGCGACAAAATAAAGAAATTCGTGTAGAAAAATGGGAGGTGCAGGTACCATGCCCTTAATTAGAGGAAGGAAAGCCCACTCAATATATTTTTCCTTCCATTAGTCATAGGAGAGAGAGGACATTGTCAAAAACATTAGCATAATAGATCTCATTTAATTGAGGAAGTATAAACGAGTAAAAACATTGAGAAGGTATAATAGAATGTGGGTGCCACATTACCATAATAGATCCCATTTAATTGAGGAAGTATAAATGAGTAAAAACATTGAGAAGGTATAATAGAACGTGGGTGCCACTATTCCGTGAGCTTAGTTCAGTTTGTAGGGATATTGCATATTATATGTAGAGGTCGGGGTTCGTACCCCAAACACCCCACTTCTCCACAATTAAATTGTGTGAGTTCTAACCATTAAGCTCCTTGAAAAAAAAAACAAGAATGTGGGTGCCACTTATATATGGAAGGAATATGATATTTTGACATCTTAATTATTTTTAACAATTGATGTCAAAATTTTTTTTTTTTCTTTTTGTGATAAATTGGGAAGTAGATACTCTCCCGTGTAAAGTTTCTATCGTGAAATGAGAGTCATGACTCCAACACTGCCACATGCAGTTAAAACCAATTGAATGGTTAGGATTTTACTGGACAATCTCTAGCGAAAAGTCCACGGGAGAGAATCCATGTTCGATAAATTGATAGAATTTATAGAAGATATTTTTTGAAATATTGTAATTTATAGAAGATAAAAAGTAAGAAATGGATAAAGAAAAGCATATATATACTACATGTTAATACGATGATTGTATTTTATATTCAAATAGCACAAATTGAAAACTAAGGGAAATTTTGGGCTTAAATCTTACCACGTCCTCCAAGAGTTCAATTTGCTTTCTCAATCGAAGGCCTATCACCTTAGCTGTGAATGGATAATCCTTTCACCATCACAAATGTTTGAAATATAATTTTATGATTTTGATTGGTATATTACAACCACTCTTGTTTGCGCATTTAATGTTATGGAGAAGGACATTTCTCTAGTTTGTAATTTGATGAGTGATGATGCCAGTAAGTTGACCCAGTGTCTACATGCTACATCTCCTCTTCTTTTTGTTACAAGGCTAAAAAAGAAAAGAAAAAAAATACACTATATTGAATTTGGTTTGTGTCGAGTCTACTACTAGAAGGTATGATAAGCTCGACGGAGAAGAGGCATGGATCATATGAACTGAGGAGGAAGAGGTTCCAATCTTTACTAAGAAAACGCAACTATTTTCTTCGTGGAGTGTGTCGACAATGGAGATGTTCCATTCAAGGTTGAGAAGATCTTTGATGTCTTGAATCAAAGTAGCATACTTGTGGAATCATGGAGTAGGCTCCTTGAGAATGTTAACACAATCAAGAGAATTCAAATAGCAAATAATAACATGGTAGTTCATTTCTCTTGCCAATGAAAGCCCCTAATGGATAGCATGAAGCTCGGCTAGAAGGATGTCAGTGCCACCTGCAATGTAGTCTGAAAAACATTGAAAAAATCGTGATGTGAATTTGAGCTCCAAAATAATCATTCTAAATCATCAAAAATCGTGGAACAATTTGCATACATCACAACATGACTTGAAGCTCTTAAAGTCCATTTTGAATCGTTAAAAATCGTGGCACGATCTGAAGGCATCGTGGCACGATCCTACCTAGTTAAGTAGTTACGTGTGGATTAATGAAGTAATCGCGACACAATCTATGAGCATCGTAGTCTGATTTTGACGAGACAAACTTAGTATATAAAAGTAAGACGCAAATTTTGAAGAGGGGTTCAAATTTCCAAGGTTCTAAAGTGCATACAAGTTTCCAAGTGACGAAGTGTTGATGTTTCTACACCATTGAAGATCATGATTCATCTTTGATTCATGTATATGTCCTTTAAGCCTATTGCTATGAATGTGTTAGTCTTGAGTAGCTGCACTTTCTACAACAAACTTAGTATTATTCAGCTATATTTGTTCATCATGCTTTTTATATATTGATGAATACATGAACTTATCTAAAGTCTTAAATGATTACTAGCCATAACTTTTAAACTCGATATGATATGATTGCTGAATCAAATAATAGCTTTAGACATATTGTATTATTTGATTGTGATTTATGAAATTAACAATATTAAAATTTTCAACAATTACAAACTGACAACTCATCGTGGAAAGTGACTCCAAATTGCTACCCATGTTCTGATAAGTCAAATTTGGGATCTTACTATACTACATGGGTAGGTTCAGATAAACGACAACTTGCATGAAGGAAACATAAGTATAGATTGGTTAGCTACGTATAGTCTAACCCAAGATTATTTTGTGTCCATTGTTTTAGAGACCCCTCTAAAGAAGCTCAAGTGTATTTTATTTGAGAACATTTTCGAAACTTGTATGCATAAGCATGTTCGTTTAATTTTATAGTTTTTTTTCTGAGTTTTTCCCTATCTTTTGTACCCAAAAAAATAACATTTAACAAAACTTTGGTGCAGTAATGTACTATAGCCTATGTGACTAATTATGGTAATAGTTAAGTAGAAAACGAGAGATCAATTATTTTGGAAGGATGTGGAAGACAGACATTCGTGGGGCATCACATACTCATATTTCAAAGACATAAGACAGCTGCCTAACAAACCACAGTCATCATCTTCACACCATGCCCACATCCTCATGGCTCCACCCTCATTCATATCCACTCCCTTCCTAGCTTTGTATCTTCACACACCACCCGCCTCGCCATCAATCGGTATAACGCGGGGTTGGGCAACGTTGGTGATGTTGGAGAAAACCGGCATAAAAAAATAAAGCGACTCAATCACAACACAAAAATATAACATAAAAACTATAAAATCAGAAGAAAGAACACTACGACTGTTGTCTAATGACGAGTTGATTTGTGAAAAAAAATAAAGAAAAATTTAAAACTAGTCCAATATAATTCAAGGTAATGCAAGAATTCTTACGCAAACAATAAAGCTCTAAACTTTTTATGTACCAAAGAAGAAGAAGAAAAATCAAAGTTTCATTTTAACAAGTAAAGCTCTGATTTTTGTTTTTTTTTTGTGAAGGAAAAATAAAGCTCCAAGATCATTGGTTTATAAAGAGATAATATGTTAATAGTTTCTGAAAATTTAAATAACTAAACTAGAAAAAGAAAGAGATTTTTTAAATTACCGGACAAACCACTCGCACAGCCATATCACTATTTTTTCACTTAGGACGAACCAACTTAAATGGTAGAATTCAAAACCTCAATTTGTCTCATCTTAAATGACAGTTAAATAGTTTGGCTTGATAGACTTAACATTTTTCACCCCTATCTCTTCATGTCACTCTCTCACCGTTAGGGTACATCTAAGAATAATAAAACAAAAAATAACTTTTAAGAATACTACAGTTTTCTCACTAGAGTATGCATGTCCTTATTTTTATAAACTAAGTATTCTATGTGTAAAATTGCATAAATTAATTAATCTCTCGGGTTGACTACGATTGCAATGGACGATAAAAAAAACAAGTGTTTTACTATAGTTGTATTTATAGAGTTGAATTCAAAATCAAAACTCTTCTATTAAATTGAAAGTAACTCAAACTATTTCATAAATGCTTTTGGACAAAGTATGTGTACTTTTTTTTTTTTGGTCTAGAGTATGTGTACTTATTTAATTATGTTATAGAAATCAATAATAATCCTCTCTCCATTTCAAAATATAAGAGTTTTTAGTTAAATCATTGTTACCAAAGAAGTACCGTTGAATATATTGGAAAAGTTGTAAATAATTGTTATCATTCTACCCAAACTAAGATTGAAGGCATTTGCATGATTCTCTTCTCAAGAAAGAGTTTGCGTTGATAAACTATCTCAGGTATCAGTGATTGACAAATTAAAAATAAAACGTGGATTAAACGGGGAAATTATGAAAATATTTAATTAATGAAGTTGATAATTTTAATGAAATCTTATAAATGTGACAAAAGATGTATCTAAAAAATCTTATAATTTAAGATACATGGAATATGATAAAGTGAGTGTGCTCAAGTGGTTAATGAGCTTCATAAGAATCGTTTGGAAGAATCTTAATTCTATTTTTAGATAAAACAATTTTTTGTCGGACTTTATTTACCTCTCGGTTGAACTCCAAATTATTAAGTGCACATTCCTATATAAATTGAAGTATTAACAAAAAAAAAACAGATGGAATATTTTTTCTCTTAATGACCTAAAATTAAGGCTTTAGTAGACTTTCCCTTCACACTCCCACATGACTTTGTACTCCCTTTGAGAGTTTTTTCTCTTTTTTGCTTTTTATTGAATAGTATTGAAGGGTCATTATAAAGTGCAATTTGGTTTTATGGAAGAAGTTAGTCCTCTACAATATTATAAATTAAAGTTTAAAATTGGACCAATAGATATGTTCACATGTCTAACAAATTTTAGATTAAGATTGCATGAATAAAAAGAACATATGGAAAGAAAAAAAAATAGATGTACTCTCTCCCATAGTTTTAAAACTCGGACCGGTCATCGACTCGGCGAGGTTACTGGGTCACTGGTTCATTGGTTGAACCATTGGGTCAATGGTTGAACCGCATGACTGAACCGGATTGAACCGAATGACTCGGTCATATGACTCGGTCCTTATAAAAAAAAGAATCTACATTTAATCAAATTAAACTAAATGACTCATCTCAAAAATATTGAAAAATCATACATAACAATAATTTTTTTTTTTACAGGAAAGACTAATTAATAGTAGACTTTCTACATGGAAAAACCAAAATATAAAAATTATTTTAAAATAAATATCAAAGGCTTTGATTTA
>Ga0315914_1003983_pt1 | contig 22201 bp, 13 predicted proteins | sample MpolenodulesMG_FD_203920 | JGI IMG/M metagenome (GOLD analysis project Ga0315914, IMG submission 203920) | Medicago polymorpha root nodule microbial communities from Los Angeles, California, United States - elongated nodules | ecosystem: Host-associated > Plants > Roots > Nodule | place: USA...
AAAAAAACTGAATATGGTTCATTAAACAAGAAAAAAGAAAAATGGAATAAAAATCCAAAATATTCATATGTATTTTTTTTCAAAGTTCAAAAAAACTCAACCAACGATAAATTGTTGTGCGGTGATTTGAAAATCGAGTGTTTGAAAAAACAAAACCCTAATTGTGTGATTCTTGAATTCATCTTCTCCGGTGAAACTCCGTTCAATCACCGGCGCTATGTTCACGCCGCAGAGAAAATCACGACCTATCGGTACACCAGCATCATTCACACCGCATCGAATCGGTGCCACACCTAAGTCTGCCCTCGCAAAGGGAAAAGCTGTTGTCATCGCCGATGAACCTCCACCGCCCCCGTTGGGTTCTTTGACTGATACCGGCGATGATGTTGTGGTGGCTTCTAGTTATGCTGAAGATTGGAAGAGGTTTAGAGAAGTTGGACTGCTTGATGAAGCTGTGATGAAGAGGAAAGATGATGAAGCGATGATGGAGAAGATTTCTAGGCTGGAGAAAGAGGTTTGTTAGTTTGGTTTTGATTTGTGCAATTTTTTTTGATTTTTTTTTTTTGAATGTTTTTTCTAGGGTTTGTTTCAATCATTGCGTATACTTAGATTTATGATTATTGTGTTTTTTTTTTTTGGATTGTAGATGGTTTTTCTAGGGATTGGTCTCCGGATGAGTTGGTTCTTGGACCGGATACTGAGTTTTGTAGCATATTGATGTAACTTTGAGGAATGAACTCTTTTGATATATGTAGAATCTTTAGATTAAAGACTATAAACATGTCTGGTGTTGTTCGATATGTAGCAGAGTCGAATACGGACACAACATGGCATAAAGTATATTAATTACATTTGAGTTATTAGTTGTTTTTTTAGGTTTTTTGTGAATCAGATAATGGGTCGATTTGATGCTTATAATTTTCAATTGTTAGTTGTTGTTTTGTTTGTTGTTACTATTGAGTTTGAGGAATTAGGAAATGTACACAAGATGCATTAAATTTCAACCATTTGTCAATAGTTTTGCGAGTATTTAGGATGGCGATATATTCTCTTTTGTCGGGACTAGGAAACGTACACAAGAGCTATAAGTAGAGAGAGATGGTATGAAAGGAATGAGCAAGGGAATTGGGGAGAGAAACCATGCTTCTCATATTTTTTGTGTAATTTTTAGGCAGTTTTTATCCCAATAACAACAACAACCAAGCGGTCGGCTACATGGATTAAATTACTGTCATAGTGTTCTATCATAAACCATATTTGGATCAAATTAGGCAGTTTTTATCACAATATTTTCTTCAATTTTGTTACCAGGTCAACATAATTGTAAAGGATTTGTTGACAGTGTTGGTTAGAAAGTAACATGTTAATATTTATTTAAATCTTTACTTATATTTACAAAAATTGTTTTACTTTCCGTTAGAAAAAAATTGTTTTACTTACTTTCAAGAATTTCTAGAATAGACGGTGAAAACAACAAAATTTTGTTTTCCTCATTTCCTCTGTGATTCTTTTTAGTTATTGTTGAAAGTATAGCATGTTTTAGGTCAACATAATAATAGTAAAGGATTTCTTGACAGGGTTGGTTAGAAAGTAACGTGTTAATATTTAGTTAAATGTTTCTTATATTTACAAAAATCATTTTACTTTATTTCTCATTTTCAAGAATTTCTGGAGTAGATGGTCAAAGCAACAATATTTTGTGTTGCTCGTTTCCTCTGTAATTTTTTATAGTTATTGTTGAAAATATAACATATGTAGGAAAACGAAAGACAAGAACAATCGCACTTTAACTTACTCTAGAAACAAACTTAAATTTAATTTTAACAGATATAAGTTGGAATCAAATGCTAAATTCGAGCTTGACTTACTTCTGTAACAAGATTTAGGGGATTCATGTCTTTGTATTTGTTGAAATTGGGATCTAACTCATCCTTAAAAAACCGGCCTATAAAGCAAGGAGTACTACCTCTTTATAAACTCTTATCAAGAGTATCTATCCGATGTGAAACTTGGGTTTTTCCCAATACACCCCTCTCACGCCCAACACTCTTTGGGCTTGGTGCGTGGATAGGTAGGTGGCCCTTGAATCGATAAGCTCTGATACCATGTTGAAATGTGATTCAAATTCTCTTTCTTAGTAAAAGTCACTTGTTCTCAAAATATTGTCATGATATTGCGATGAAATCTTACCAAGGATTACCACTGTAGAATAATGAGAAGTTAAAAGAAATGTCAATATATGGTGGATAATCGAGAGAACTCTTTGGTTGCCTTTAAATTATAATCTGTAAAATGATATCATGGTCGCATCTCAATGTTGTGTTTTTCAAATGTTATTGTAACAAGTTATTTTGGAAACCACATGTTACTTTGTTGATGATTAACAATTGATTAACTTTTGGTTCTTTACTTTTTTTCCGCAGCTTTATGATTATCAGTATAACATGGGTCTCCTTCTTATTGAGAAGCAAGAGTGGAGTTCCAAGTTCGATCGGCTGAGGCAAGAACTAGCTGAAACTCAGGAGGTTCTAAAACGAGATCAATCATCGCATTTTATTGCATTGTCTGAAGTCCAAAAACGAGAGGAAAATTTGAGGAAAGCTTTGAGTTTAGAAAAGCAGTGTGGAGCTGATGTATGTTCTTTTTATTTTATTTTATCAAGTCTATAATTGTGTTGAATTGGTTGTGCTTGCTTACATGCTCATTTTATTTTTACTTTGTTTTTCTTTTACATTGGTTAGTATTGGTTGAGTTGATCATAGGCTTGAAACTGGGCTATAATTTTTGCTTCTCTAGCTTACTTTGCTTTCCCCTTTTCCTTTAACTTTACTATGAACTATATATACATATTTAATTGACTAATAGCTGTTTTATACATGAGAGTACAACTCAGCTCCTTTGGGTTTTGTCTTATTATGTTTCATTTATTACTTTTAAAATTTAAGATAAAATTATCATGATGCAAAAAGTTTATTTTCAGTTCATTAATAATATGTAAAAACATCATATATGCTGGAAGTTTGGAATTCATCCCTACATTTTGTTCTTGACATCATCAGGATTGTTAATGTATGGAAATGTAATGGCTTTGAATTTCAAAATAATTTAGATTTATTTCCAATTAAAACACATGTTTGGAGGATACCGTCCAAAGGGCATTATACTTGGTTTACAAAAAATTTGAAACCTGTGCACTGGTTAGAATGCATAATTGAATATAGGATATCTGGTCATACTTGATACTTTAGTCAAACTACTTCGTAGGAAACTGCTATGATTAGATAGATGTAAGTACGTATCTATACTGTGTGTTTGTTATATACTACAATGATACTTCAGTCAAACTACTTCCTAGGAAACTGCCATCAATTGGTTGTCTTTTCATTGTCTGTGCTATTTTAGGTGTTGGTCCTGAATGGATATAGCAAAATCACTATCTTTCCTTGGGACTTTCATTATAGGGTTTGGAAGAATTGCTTTCATTTGATTTGAAGGTTGTCGTAGACTGTCCATTGAGCTATTTCACTTTATACTGTTTATGCTGAAATTGGTAAATTGCAGCTTGAGAGAGCTTTGCGTGCAATGCAAGAAGAGCTTGCCGAAGTCCAGTCTTCTTCCCGTACAAAGCTAGATAAAGCAAATGAATTGGTGGATGGAATTGAAGAGAAGGCTTCAACAGTTAACAAGAAACTGCATGATGCAGAAGCCAGGCTTGCTGAGGTGAACCGGAAAAATACAGAGCTAGATATGAAGTTGCGAGAGCTGGAGGTTCGTGAAAGTTTGCTTCAAAAGGAGCGGTTGTCAGTTGCTACCGAGTATGGACCTTGTTTTAAATTTTATGAATATTTCTAGCCATCATATTTAGTCTTGTGCTTTGTGAACAATTAATTGAAGTTGTTACTGTAAACCTATTTCAGTCGAGAATCGTTTGAATCAGTATTCTACAAACAAAGGGAAGATTTGAAGGAGTGGGAGAGGAAGCTACGGCAAAGAGAGGATATGCTAAGTGATGGTAGGCAAAATCTTGGTGAGAAAGAAAAGAATGTGACTGAAACAGAAAAAAAGCTGAAGCAGAAAGAGAGAGATCTAGAAGTGTCGGAGAAGAATATTGACTCATCTAATTCTTTATTAAAAGAAAAGGAAGCTGAGATGAGTAGAAAAGTAGCAGATGTAGATGCAGAAGAGAAGGTGTGCTTTTAAATTTCTTATTGTGTCTTTCTCTTGCTTTTTGTAAACATGTAATTTGCTTTGGTTTTGGTCTTTCCATCATTTATGGTGTGGTTATGATTGCAGAAAGTGGATTCTGCAAAGAAAATGCTGGAGATTAAAGAGAAAGAATTACAGGAACTGGAACTAAAGCTTAGTGCCAGAGAAAGTGTGAGTACAGGCACTTGGTAACTTTACAATATAAATCTTTTTTAATCTGATGATCCAATCCAAGTCCATTGTTATGGTTTGGAGTTGCTGATTTTTTTTAGGACAACCAAACAAATCAGTCCAAATAATATAATTTTATTCTATCCCAAACTCAAACCAAATCAACTCATTAACACCCCTGCGTAGTACCTTTGAGGTTAATATGGTGATTACTTTTTTGAAATTTACTTGGAGACTGATAGTTTAAAAGTAATAACTGATAACTTTTAAAAATAATCACCACTTATATGGAAAGAAATTGAATACTATAGATTACTATATCGACCCATAGTCCTGTGATATATAATGTGTTTTCTGAAAGCAAATTTACATAACTTGAATTGCTTGAGTAATTCACATGATTTTGTTGCATTCTGACTCTTGTACATATATTTCTTACAGGAAGGGATCCAAAAACTTCTTGATGAGCAAAAACATACTCTGGATTTAAAGTTGCAGCAGTTTGAGCTTGAAATGGAACAAAAGCGGAAATCTCTCGCTGAGGAGTTTAGCAGCAAGGAGGAGGCCTTGGAGTATAGGGAAATCGAAGTCAACCATAGGGAAACCAAGGTTGGAAAAGAAGAGCAAGCTTTGAGTACGAAGTCTGAGAGAATAAAGGAGCAAGATAAGGAACTTTTAACAAAGTTGAAATCATTGAAGGAGGAAGAAAAGACTATGAAAATAAAAGAGAGAGAGCTGGAGAAGGAAAAGGAGAAATTGCTTGCTGATCGGAAGAGTTTGGAGAATTTAAATGCTGAACTTGGGAAGCTTAAAGCTGAGATTTCTCAGCAGAAGCTGCAAATATGCCAAGAGACTGAGAATTTGAAGCTTACTCAAGATGAGAGGTCAGAGCATTCTCGTTTGCAATTGGAACTAAAGCAAGAGATAGAGCATACGAGAACGCAGAAAGATTTAATTATGAAGGAAGCTGAAAACTTGAGGGATGAGAGGCTTAGGTTTGAGAAAGAATGGGAAGAACTGGATAAGAAAAGAGCTGAAATTAGTGCAGAACAACAGGAAGTTGAGAAGGAGAAGGAAAAGTTAAGAAAACTGAAGAACAGTGAAGAAGAAAGGTTGAAAAGAGAGAAGCAAGATATGGAAGATAATTTAAAGGAGGAGCTTGAAAAGCTTGAATTGGATAAGAAATCATTTAGTGATTCAATTAAACAAGAGGAATTTCTTTTATCTGAAAAGGTAAAAAATGAAAAGGCACAAATGGTTCAAGATTTTGAATGGAAAACAAGAAATCTTGAGAATGAAATTCAGAAAAGGAAAGAGGAGATGGAGAAAGACCTGCAGGAAAGAGAGACAAAATTTCAGGAGGAGATGGAAAAAGAGCTTAATAATATTAATATCTTGAAAGATGCTGCTGAAAAGGAATGGGAAGAAGTCAAGTCTGAGGGGATCAGATTAGAGAATGGGAGAAAAGAACTCGAGACAAACAAGCAACAGCTGAAGTCTGACCAACGTGAGATGCATGAAGATTCTGAAATGCTTATGAATCTTAGCCAGAAAGTAAAGAAAGAACGTGAACGCCTTGTGGCTGAAAGAAACCATTTTCTCGCACTTGTTGAGAAGCTCAGGAATTGCAAGGACTGCGGGGAAGTTGTCAGGGACGTTGTTGTGTCTGATCTTCAGTTACCTGACAGTAAAGAGTGTGGGGTTCTTCCCTTGCCTACATCTCCTTGTGAGAACTCAAAGGACAATGTTATTGCTTCTGGCTCAAACCATTCTGGATCTAAATGGCCTGTGTCTGTGTTCCGCAAATGCACGTCCAAGGTTTTCAGTTTATCCCCTAGTACAAACACAGATTCTATTGGTACTTCAAATATAGCTGGGACGTCCCCTGAGTCTGATGTAAATGTTAATATAGAAAAAGTAGGAGAGCCTGTGTCATCTCCTAATATAGAAGGACCGATAGTTACTCTTCAAGAACGACAGATAGCAGATGGAGTGGCTTTTCACTCTTCTGATACAGCACACCTCCAATCCGATAACATTGCCAGAGAGGGGAATAATGAATATTCTTTATCCATAGATGAACACAGCTACATGGAAAGTTTGACAGGGGGAGGTCCAGATGATTCTCAACAGTCAGTCCCAAAGGTTGCTCGACAAAGACCTGGGAGGAAAAGCAAATCTGGAATTGCTAGAACACGCTCAGTGAAGGCTGTGGTTAAGGAGGCCAAGGAGTTCCTGGGAAAAACGAGTTTGCAAAATCTTGATACTGATCATATCAAAGAAAATAGTCATGAAGAGTCCAGTCACACTGAGAAAGCTACTGGTAACAGTACAAGGAAGCGACAGCGTGCACAAACTTCTAAGATTGCTGAAGGTGAGCAGAATGCTGCTGATAGTGAAGGACATTCAGACAGTACAACAGCTGGTGGGCGCAAGAAGAAAAGGTCAACAGTTGCTCCACCCACACAAACAGGGGAGAAGCGTTACAACCTCAGGCGGCATAAGACGTAAGTTTAGTCTCAGGGGCCTTGTTTGGCGCAATAAAGCTTATATGTTTCTTTTTATTGTATCAGTGTACACACTGGTTGTATTTATTTTTTGCAGATTGTTTTCTTGGATGTTTATATTGGCATTAATTCTAAAGGAATTTTTTTTTTTTTTTTAAATTTAAGTAATGATGTGTTTTATATATAGATAGATTGGTTCTTGCTAATTTTCACACTAAAGGAATCATCACTCTTTTCTTGTCCCGTTCCCCTCTTCCCAATAAGAAATAAAGAAAAGTTGTGGTGTTCCAATCGTCTCATTGATTGCACCAATTGTCCCGTTGCCCCCTTCCAAGGTTGCTTCAAATTGAAATATTAGTTAGTGTTTGTATGTTTCAAGTCATCTAAATTGATTCTTGGGAATAACATTTCTATGAATATAATGATGAAAATCTGATTCCTGCTTTTTTTTTGTTGCAAAAGTTTGGTTAATAATTATTACATTCGCACGGGTCTTTTATAAAAGTGAGGTGTGGATGTAGTTCTAGGATTTAATTATTTGAACCCTGTAATAAACACAAAGAAGACTCATTCCCTAACCATATTTTCTCCGCAGATCATAACTGTTCCTATGTTAATTGATTTATCCAACTGTTTATTGATTAGTCTATATGATTTCTACATTTCTGTAAACAGTATAGTGTATGTTTAGTTTGCAATTGAAAAACTGCAAGTATTTGGACCCAAATTATCCCAAGATTTTATAAGAAAATTGTATGTTTACAACTGCAATCCAAACATACCCGCAATAGGTGTTGTCGTATTGTAGTTCTAAAACTTTGGCATTGATCACTTAGTGCTAGATTGATTATTTATATGGACAGAAATGCACTAATTATCAGATATTAATGAAAATTGAGATTGCAGTTTGATTGTTCTACTGACATGTAGAAGATCTTAATTGCAGCCCCTCAATCTTGGTTATCTAGTTTGTATAGTTTTTTGATTGAGGGCATTTGAAATATTCATTTTGGATTTTTTTACTGGGTTATCTGAAGGAAGTGCATTTGACTTTACTGTGGTGGATATTTTTCCAATAATACATAGTATCTTACTGTGTATAATAGGAGGAATGTCAATTGCCCAATTGAGAAACTATTTAATGCAGGAGGATGTCAAGGCCGTTATTGTTTGTGTCTTTCATGTGGATTTGTGTAGCTTGTAATAATATATTTAGCACCATGCATCATTGTCAGTTGTGGTCTGGTCAGAGTTTTCTTGATTATTCTGACATCACATCATAGAGATTTGACAGTTTTATGTTGACTGTGGACTGCTTAAAACAGGAGTTATCCAACGATGCCATTTGATAGAATGTTATTCCTTTCCTTGAGCTGACCCCACTTAGTGGGATAAGGCTTGGTTGTTGTTGTTGTTCTGACATCATGTCTTTCTTGGAGCAGTGCAGGCACAGTTTCATCAACACAGGAATTATCCAACGAAACAAAGGCTCTTGAAAAAGAAGCTTCTGGTGGTAAACAGGAGGCAGGTGATAAAAACCCTGAAGTAGCAGTGGTAGCTGATGACAATATCCAAACCACGACTCTAGTGCAGATCTCAACCGTAAAGTCTGTGGAGATCAAAGATGATCGAGTTGTAAGGGTAAATCAGTCTTCCTTTATTGATGATTGATTTAATTGGAATTTTTAGATATATGCGCTGTTTTATTTAATATTCAAACACCTTTTACAGTTTGAAATACCAAGAGACAATGTTGATGACAATGGTGCTACAACCAACTCTGTGGACCGCATTGAAGAAAGTGGTACACTGGAGCATGGAGATGAAGATGGAAGCATAGTCAATGATGTTGAAAATGAGGACGAGGGGGAAGATGAAGAGGAAGACGAAGAGGAGGAGGAGGATCCCGGTGAGGCGTCTATTGGAAAGAAGATCTTCAAATTTTTCACAACATGATTGAAGTAGTTTTATTTCTCTTTGACATCACATTATTAGATACATCCTCATTCCTTTTCAATAGGAGAGTAGCCATAATCTTTGGGTTAATTTCCATGTTTTCTTTTGAGATTTGAGATTTATCAATAAAGGTAAAAATATTTTTTTGGCTCTCTTTTGTCCGTTATGACTGTCCTCTGGCAAATTAAATGTACTGCTTAGGCACAGAGGATTTTCCATTCTAATGCTAATGGATAATAAATAGTGATGAAGTGATATTAACATTCAATAATAGAATAAAAAAAGTGTTCAATTTACATGTTGGGCCTCTCTTACCAGTAGCTTTGAAAACTGTGCTAATATCCCATGTTCTTTGCTCCTCAGCTTTTCCATGAACACGGGAAGAGAAGAGGTCAGGTTGTTAACCTTTTGCATTTCCTCTACCATTTTCTATTTCATTTGCTGTTCCAACACATTTTCAGGATATTGTCCCTTTCTTGAACTAGAATCTCTTTTATTGTACAACTTTAAGATCGGTGATGTTGTAAGGGACCGAGTGTTGGGTGGTAAAGAACCAACACGAGAATAGAATAAGTGTAGCGGAGATTAGGGTGTTGCTTTGGATGTGTGACTAGACATGTTGGCATTAGAAGTGACAGAATTGGAGAGTTGGAGTATCACCTATCGTAGAAAAGATGGTGGAAATTCGGCTTAGGTGGTTTGGGCATGTAGAGAGGACAGAGGAGACCTATAGGTTATGTAGTAAGGGGAGTATATCAGATGGAAGATAGTCAAACCACTAGAGGTAGAGGAAGACCTAGAAAAACTAAAAGAAAAACTATTGAGAAAGATCTAGAGATGAGATAGAGATATAGGATATTATATATGATAGAACATTATGACCTCGTTTGATCTGCCCCACTTTGTGGGATAAGGTTCTGGTGTTGTTGTTGTTCAAACTGTCACTGATTTTCTCTAGTGACTAATTTTGGTATTTGTCCACTTCATTGTCGAGTTATATTCCTTCCTTTTTTTGGACAGAAGTTTCTATTCCTTCTATGCCCATATTTTTGTAATTTATTGTATTATCGTCTGGGTTTATTGAAGTGCACGCCAAATTATGCAGTAGAATTCAAGTCAAGCACATCCTGTTTTGTAATAGTGCATTTTTTTTACTTCAATTTTTCTTCATTTGTCTTTGTTCTGTTTGACTCAATAACCTCATGAAGAGGTTCAAGGCTTTTACTCAAAGCCAAAATTGCTCTGTTCATCAGTGTTATCAAGGACAGATGGCTGCTGACAAAAAAAATCTGCCATATATGCTTGCCGTTGCGACCTATGCCACAAATATGGTGAATATAGTAAAGTTGGTTTGGCCTAAATTCTTGTCATGAAGTGCCATGGCGCCACCAAAGCTTAAATTTGACAACACAGCTTCATCACCATTCTGTGGTCAAGCTGCATTGGACTAGTAGACCTTGTTTTAGGTTCAATGGAAAAAAGAAGAGAAGGATACTTTGTATTCCACCATCAAGGCTTTTCTGGTGATCGATGGAATGGCTCAGATTTCAATCCAGATCCTTGTGACACCTTTTCAGGTACTTTTTTACCATCTGCACGACTGGACACCTAACTTCTAAATTTTCATGAAATACCTTTACATTGCTATAGACAAGGTGGTTGGACATGTCAAATTGTTTCTGGTTAAAAGTTACGTCGTTTCACGGTGACATGTCAAATTGTATATTTTTCCTTCAAAGATTTTATACTGCAGGGGGGTCCCTTGTGATCTGTATAATGCGTGCTCGAGAACCTTTGGTCAGTAATTCCTTCCTTAATTTATCAATCTGAAATATCCACCTCATAATGTAATTGACACCATGAATAACCTTGAGTGTTGTTAAATAGAGACTGTGGCGCTGCAAGCAAATGCGGAATGGCACGGTGGATTATGTTTTTAGCAATCATAGGCAATTTGTGAATGGAGGTCCGCCGAATGAGCACCATAGGCTTATTTCACCTTCTGCCATCACTCCCTAGTTCCGCCACTCCATCTTTTCATTGGTTTTTCGTCAACATAATGTTACTCACTTGCAGATCCATTCATGGAAACGATGATATTGCACTTGCCTAATTCTATGTTGGTTGAGTATGATATATAGCGTTTAATTTACTGTGTCATAGTGAAATTTGTTTTCTCATCTACCCTTGTTCAACGGCGAACCATTGTATCCTGTTTTTCTTTTGATAATGATTAAATTACATACATATTGTAAAATATTTCTATATTAAATGATAAATTCTGATAAATCTATTAAAACAAGTCAAGTCAAAAATTTGGGTTGAAAGAAAATAGATATATCATGCCTTTTTGAATAAAATACTTAATTCATAAATATTGTAAAAAGAACGAATAATAATTCATAATTGAACGTAATGTATAGGCTTTTATAACGTGATCCCATAAAAAAAATGGATTTTATAACGTGACATTAGGTCTTCCATTCATATAAAAGTAGGTCTCCTTTGTTCACTCTTTAAATATGAAACTGGGATCTCTTCACCCCATTTTGTCCGGTCCATAATTATTATTTTTTAATATCAAATACAGGATAATTGAAGTGGTGATGATCAACTTTATATTTTTTAGCACAAGTCAGACACACGAGTGTAAAGTAGAACCACATGAGCTAATCCACCTAAAAGATCTCCACAATGAAGTATGTATATAAATGTGCATCTCTTGATATCTAAGATCTCTCTCAATCTCACCCTCCATGTACTTCCTTCAAAAAAAAAAAAAACTCTTTAGATTACTTCACTTAAATTGCACGGTCGAACTCTTCACAAGTCTTGGTATTTATATATGAGTATGATTTCCTTTATAAATGTGACTCTTAACGAGATATTGATTATTAATTACTCACAACAAAAAATAAGTGCATATGTTCACGCGTATTTAAATCTTTTATATATTTTCCTAGTTAAATCCAAATGGTAAAGTGTGTCCAATTTATCTATAGTTGACTGATACTTTAAAAAAAAATTAAGAAGTAAAAATGAATTATATTAACAACGGAAGTGAAACCTCCTAAACACAAGGTATACTAAAGAGACCACTCCACTAATCCAAATGTCAAAACAATAATTGCAGATATAAAGATCAGTCGATATCCAGACAAACCATAGGGTCCGACCACCATCTCTGGAAACCGTACACAAACGTGACATTATTTGCTTTAAGCCACCAATACGAAATGTTATTAAACTTATACTTTAAAATTGTTTGAAACAATAATAACAATTGGTGTAGCTCCTTGTAAGTAGAATCATATAATGTTAATCATTCTTGAGGCTGAGGATATAATCAAATTGATGTTGGTTTGTAAGAGAGAGAGAGAGAATATTGACGAATTAAACTCAACTTATATATATTTGCTCTTATTTTTGTTGAATCAACATCAACCATGTTGTGGCAGCATTGGTCATAATCAAAATTTTAAGCGACCAATAACCAGCATTGACAACATATGATCTTTTTTCACTCCAACAATTATCTCTCTTAATTTTCCGGTTGCTATTTTCAACATAAGAATTAAGTTGTAGAGTAGTGATACATGGACAAGCATTTGAGACAACTTTTATGACAATTTTTTTTCTTCTTTTTTTATTGTTCAAAAAACAATAGAGAAAAAGAGTGAATAAAAATATAATGTAAATATGAGAAAGAATTGTCAAAAAATTATCAGAAAAGAAAATGGTGTGCAAATACCATTTCACAATAGCAAAAATAGAACCAAAGACATTTAAAGGAAGATATTAAACTTTGGAAGATATATCTGTCCAGAAAAAATGTCTGTCCAGAAAAGGAGAGGGAGGGGTCCATGTGGAAAAAGGATAGAAGGTTCTTTTACAGTCAGAATGTATATTGAGTTTTTGTCACGGCAATTTTCTCACTCCAACTGAGTTAGTCAAACATATGGCAATGAATAGTGACGTAGCACACCAATGTTGAATTTGAAGCATATTCTGTTTTTGGTCAAATATTAAGGGATACATTGTTGTTAAAAAAAATTGATGAAGGAAATGGATAACAATGCAATTTAGGCATGTTTCAAAAGAGAAAAATGTAATTATTATATTTTTATTGTTTTTATTGTTACTTTTTTTTATTTTGTTGTTATATGCAATTTTCTGTTTTCCTTTTATAAAATGTTTAGAAGCATATATTTTAAATTTTGAGTATATCATGAATAATAAATATTGATTGATTTGTATGTTTAAAGATATAAGTTTCCAACTTTCTCAGAAAGAAAAAAAAAGTTTCCAACTTTCTCAGAAAGAAAAAAAAAGTTTCCAACTTGACATAGATTCTAAGGTTCAATCGTAGCCACAAGCTCCACTTTGCTACTTTTCAGCTGATTCAACAATAATGTGGTGGGCAACAACAAAGTAGAAGAACACGTGTTTCTTTTGAAATGAGAATTGTTATAATCTTATATTGTCAATCCAAACATGCACCAAAAATTGAGAAAAATAATCAAAATATAATCACTCAAATAGATTCAGCCAAACTGCACCAAAAATTTCAAGGAATCTACAATATGAAATGGAAATCAAATATCTGCATTCTTCAGCAGAGAATCTTCACCAAGCCCCCTAACCCAATCAACTAAAGAGTATGGAAAATTGGGGTGCTACAACTATATTAAAACTTATTTACAAGGGGATGATTAAGTACAAATTGGGGGAACTCAACCTAATACAAGTCCATAAAAAATGGCCCAAAATTCTAATAAATCACAAATTACAACTTACATACAAATTACAAGTGGAACAAAATATCACTAACAATTAACAATGATTTCAAAGAGCATAGCCACACAATTCTATAGAACTGACACTTTTGAATGAATATGTTTCCGGTGTCTGACACGTATCGGATTCCGACATTGACACAACACTGCCACATGTGATTGCATTCAATTAATTCATTTTCTCAAATAACATGTCAGTGTCGTTGTATAACCGGTGTCAGTATAATTGTGTTTGGTGTCTGTACCTGTAACCAGTGTTTCAAAGCACATAAGGGGGCTAGCATGATGGGGGTTGAAGTTGCTTTAACCTTTTCACAACCTGTTTCATTGTAGGTCTAGTTGAAAGTGAATCAACAGTACAAACAACAGCTAAATGTAGAACCTCTACCAAATCATGTTCTGGTCCTACATCCCATAACCCTGTGGCGAAAAACTCCTTTGCCCTTCCTTGCCTTAGTAACATGCACGCAAATGCTACTATATTGAAACCATTCCCATAAGAAGAAAATGAAGGGTCCAAAACTTTCTTATCAGACAGCAACTCAAGAAGCACCACACCGTAGCTATACACATCAGCTTTATCGGAAACACGACATGTCATTGCGTATTCGGGAGCAACATAGCCGAATGTTCCTGCCACACCAGTTGTGGCATGTGTCTCTGAAGTTCCTAGAAGTCTGGCGAGTCCAAAGTCGGATAGATATGCATTGCAATCGTCGTCCAACAAGATATTGCTAGGCTTGACATCACGGTGAAGAACACGCGGTACACATTGATCGTGCAGATAGGAAAGTGCACGCGCTATGTCCAGTGCAATCTTGTGAATAACTTTCCAATCCACAGCCCTTGTGGATCTCTCCTGGATGAACTTTTCAAGATTACCACCCGGAAGATAATTGTATATGAGAAACATCTCTGTCTCACAAGCATGGTAACCGATCAAAGTGACGAGGTTAGGATGATGAAGCCTTCCAAGGGTCTTAATCTCTGCATGGAATTGTTGAACACCTTGGAAACGTCCAACGGAAAGACGTTTCACTGCCACCAAGATTCCTTGTGATATTTCTGCCTTATAAGTTGCTCCAAATCCTCCACTCCCAATACAGTTGCTTGCATTAAAATTTCCAGTGGCTTGGACAACATTTTCAAATGTCAACGGGACGCCGATATCAGTGAACACTGTAACTTCTCTTTTGACTGAACCACCAACCCTGGACCTCGGCTTCCACTTGCGTGTGATGAAAAACAGAACAATAAGGGCTATAAGAACTGAAACAATGGCTGAAGCAGAAGTAATAGATGCTATCTCAATTGCATTGAAACCATTATTGCTATCTTTGCCAGTAGTTTGTGATGTCATAGAACTTTCATCAACCTGCCCTTGTTGATTTGCTGACGGTACAGTTAGAGAAAGTCCACGGCAGGAACTTAAAAATGGATTCCCAACAGCACTGCTGCATTTGATCAAGCTACTATTTGACGGCAAGTATCCAGATAAGTTATTGAATGACACGTTGAATGCAGAGAGTGTAGTGACATTTACCAAACCAGCAGGAATGTGTCCAGAAAGATTGTTGTTATTCAGCAAAACATTGGTCAGATTTCTCATGTTCTCGATAAACTTTGGAATCTCACCGGTAAGAGAGTTTGTAGACAGGTCCAAGACTTGTAAAGAGTACAACTGTCCCAGGCTGGTAGGAATTGAGCCACTCAAGTTATTACCAGCCAAAGATAGAAACTTCAGATCCTTCATCTGTCCAAGGCTGGTGGGAATCTGACCTTGTAACTGGTTTCTACTGAGGTTCAGGGAAACAAGAGAGACCAAATCCCCTAAAGTAAAGGGAATTTGTCCAGAAAATTGGTTTTTGGATGCATCCAAAAATTTCAGTGATTCGCACATGCTACTAATATTAGAAGGAATCTCACCAGATAGCTGATTATAACTGACATTCAAAAGCAATGCATCTAATCCATCACATTTCTCAAACAAATATGTAGGAAATGGTCCAGTGAGCTTGTTCTCTCCAACGAGAAGTGTGTAACTACTCTTTTCCTCCATCCTGTCACGCACTACTGGCAAAGACTGAATGCCACTGAAGTTATTTTGCCCAAAGTTGTGAAAAACTGAAAGACCATTTCCCCCTAATGACGAGTAAATGGTTCTATCATGAGCTTTCGATGAAAAATATGATGCATAAGGAGACGTGACATCGTCAGCTTCAAATGGATTCCCATTCCGGGAAGGATAGGGAGCACAAACAATATCAGAGAAATCAGGAACTGAACCGGACAGCATGTTTGCACTAACATCAAACACAGACATACATGGAACATGAAGTTCCTTAGAAAGCTCCCCAGTAAGATTGTTTGAACTCAGATCAAGAAAATGTAGCTTCTTACATAAACCAAGGCGGTTTGGGAACTCTCCGGTGAAGAAATTCAGAGCCAAATTGACCATCTCCAAGTTACCACAAGCACCCCAACTCATAGGAACACCGCCCTCCAAATTCACCATGGGAGCCCACAAAATCCTAAGCTTCGGAAGCGACACAACTTCCTCAGGCATTCCACCTTCAAAATAATTCAACTCATCATTCAAAGTAACAAACTCACCATCCCCAACCGGATCGAAAAGGTTGGACAGCACAACAACAGAAAGCTCCGTACAATTCCCAAGCTCACGAGGAATACGTCCACTAAGCGTATTCCTCGAAACATCCAACACCTCAAGACTCTTAAGCTTCCCGAATTCAGCAGGAATATCCTCTTCCAACAAATTCGAATACAACAAAAGCGTCTTCAACCCACCACAATTCCCCAAACTCTTCGGAATCTTTTGAACCAACAAATTACCAGACAAATCCAAATGCTCAAGCTTCCCACAATTCTCACCAATCTCCTCCGGAATAACACCACTAAACTGATTAAAAGACAAATACACCCCTCTAAACTTCCCAACAAAACCAGGAACAGAACCATTCAAACCATTTCCAGCCAAATTCAAAACCTCCAAACTATCAATATCACCTAAAACACTAGGCACCATTCCAACAATCTTATTAAACCCTAAATTCAAAACCCTCAATTTCCTCAAACCTTCAAAACTCAAAGGAATAGACCCACTAATCAAATTACCTTCTAAATCAAGAACCTCAAGTTTCTCCATATTCCAAATCTCTTTAGGAATAAAACCCTCCAACCCATTAAAGGGTAAACTCAAAACCCTAAGCTCAGTTAACTCACTGATCAAAGATGGTAACTTTCCAAACAAAGAACCCTTAAAACCAACACAACTTATCCTAATTCCAAACCCATAAAGCGGAAACTTATTAAAATCAGAGCAAGGATGTGAAATCAGTTTACCGTATTCGACACCGCCGTTGCCGGTGATATTGAGAGCAACAACACGGGAGTTGGAATCACAGAGAACTCCGTGGAAGGAACAGTGGTTGGCAGTAGAGCTCCAGGTGGAGAAAACGGCGGATGGGTCGGAGAGGGAGGCTTTGAAGCGGAGGAGAGTTGATTTATCGGAAAATGATGAAACGGCGTCGTTTGAAGAAGATAAGAAGAGAAGAAAGAAACTCCATTTGATGAAAATTGAAGATGAAAACATCTCATAGAAGATGAAGTTTGAAGAAATTGAGTTTTTTTTGAAGTGTTTTGGTGAAGTGAGTGAAAATTGGGGTTTTCTGAAAACCCTAATTTTGAAATTGTGAAGATGCAGAAATAGAAAGAACAAGGAGACAAACACGACTCAAACATAAGCTCTGTTTTTTCCTAAACAAAACGCGTTTTTCGTACATGTTTTTTTGTTGTTTGTTAATTTACTATGTTTCTTTGACTATGTTGGACTAAAAATTACTAGGATTTGTTTTTTCTTTCTTCTTTATAGAAGATGGATAACACTACTTTAAGTTTTAGTCTATGTTTGATATATGATGCATCCGTCAGAATTATGGTGATTTGTCCATGATTCAAAAGCTATACTTTGTAGTTTCTATAATAAGTTACGATGATTTCGACATATTAACCGTGATATGAAACTTACACTTATATTCTAACATCCAAAACAATTTCTAGACCTTAGATATTTGACGCGATGCGATTCTTATTCAAATATTGGATGACCGATGAGTTAAACTTGGAAACATCAATATGGTATCATGTCTCTTTCAACAAAATAATAATAATATGGTATCATATAAATTATATGTTGGTCGATGAAAATGCATGTTAGAATCATGGCGATCCGCCCATGATTTTTCAAAAATTATACTTTGTAATTTCTGCAATGGATCACTGTGATTTTGACATACTCACCGTGATATCAAACATACACTTATATTACCATCCAAAACAATTCTTAGACCTTGGACACTGACGCAATGTGTACTCAAATATTGAATGGTCGATGAGTTATTAGACACTCTTGTGTTTTTCAATGTAATATATCAAAATTGGAAACATCAATATGGTATCATATAAATTATATGTTGGTTGATGAAAAATAAAAAGTTTATTGTACATGTTAGATTTTAAGAGTTTACTTTTCTTTTCTAGATCACGAATATTATAAAATGATTTTTAGAAAATTGAGTTAACAACATGATAAATGATCGTATAATACTTCAAAAACACTTAATTTATTTTTGAAAAACATTTTACATTATTCGTAATTTAAAAAATAAAAGTGAGCCCTCCCCTCCCTTCCCCTTTTAAACCCTCAATTCAAACACACCCGAAGTTGTTGCATTGATTAGTTTGTGCATTTTTACTATAAGTTGATTATGTGTGAGTGATAATATGATTTAAATGTTTATAGTTTTAACTACTGAAATAATTTGAGTGATTGAAGTTTAGAAGTGAAGTGACTCTTGTTACATATGAAAATAATTTTTTAACGATAAACCAGAATTTTCTAAAAGTTACTGCATAAAATAGGTTTAGTGTGTGATTTTTTTCTTCATAATTTATTGGTTTAGAATTGTTAGATGGGACCAATTGCATCAGGTTCATATGTAATATGACTGTCCATTCACAATCGTTTATGGATTGTAGAAAATGTAATGGAGATCAATTTTAGTTCATATTTTTCTTTCTTTCTAAATCGATTACTTTGAATTTGATATGGGAACAATTCATTGTATTTGAATGTGAATTATATATACCTAGTAAATTTTACAAGAATGTCTGAATTTATGTTGTACATCGTTCTTGATTTTAATTAACTAGTGATTTTGCAGAAAAATCCTGGGAAATATTGTTTTGTACTCTATATATACTTTCATGTTTTATGTCTTCTTAGGATGTATTAAATGATAAATATTACATGAATTGATGATAATTGATTTAGACTTAAAACGTAAGTTGATGCATGATGAACAATGATGAAGTTTATGTCATGTTCTAAGTATGATGTTAATGTTAAACGGTAAATAAAACAAAGGTAGGTTAGGTAGATCATCATAATTAGTATAATAATGTTTAAGTTCTAATTGCAATCTATTAAGCATGATGAAGTTAATTGATGAATGATGAAGTTAATTGATTATAAACAATGACTTAAAAATATTTGAATTTTATTATATGGATTATGTCACTTTATGAATGTTCTTTTCCCCTTCATAGTTTTAACTATTTACTGTTACATTTGTTTCAATTCTTTTGATATCTCTTTTCCATGTCACTGGTGAAAGATAACTTTGTAAAATCACTTATAATTTCTTTTTACAATACAACATTAATTACATTTATTAATATGTATGAAAATGTTAAAATGACTTATAGTAAAATTTGGATGGAATAAACATTTAAATCATTTTTTGTATTAATCGACAATTTGCATCGGTGCATTTTAACCTTTACCAAGGACAAGGATATTATGGTCCCTGTTTAAAACAAAAAAAGTTTAGATAAAATATGAAAGAAAATTAAGATTTAAGGTTAAAAGCATATTTTGTCCTCCCTTTTCAATAACCACTCTTTGTTCCCTAATTTCATGTTTTATTTTCTTTTGAATTTTCCACCCTCATTCCATTATAAGATCATTTTTGTTGAGTTAACATATTCATTAATGACGTGACATAGTTTATATGGTCATCTTGGATATCAATGTCATAAAGAAAAAGAATAATAAGACACTAGTACAAAAAACACTTATTAACCCAAGCATTTTAAATGGGTTGCTATCCACTTGATTTAAAAAGAAGAAAAGTGGTAAGGTTTTTATTTAGAAGGAATTTAAATGGGGTAACCAGATTTAAAAAGTACTCTAATTAAATTAAAATAATAATAAAACACGATGACCTTTTTTCTCAACTTCATCTTTGAAACTCAATTCTATATCTTTCTCTCTCAAGTTCATCTCTCCTCTCTGAAACCCTAACAAGTGTCCCCTCCCCCTCTCTCTTGTGACCACCGCATGTCTTCACCCAGAATCATCAGATCTATCATTTCGAGGCCACTCAGATCACGACCATCCTTCAGCTTGCGATGAGTTTCTATCCCTCCGTTTAGATTCATCAAATCCATCAGATCCAAAATTATCAAATTGCCATCAATTCTTCCTTTAATTTCCCGATTGAGGTATTATCTCAAATTCGAATCTCTTACTCTGATTCCTTTTCATGTTTTATTTTCCAGATTCTTATTAAGAATATTGGCATTTTATATGGGTTTGTAGTTTAATCGCTACTATTATTGTTGTTTAGATTGATGAGGGTTTTTCATAGTTTTTTTTATTTTTATTTTAGTTTTGCTTTTATTAGGGTTTGGATTGAGATCTGCTTGTTGAGGGTTTGAATTTTGGAATTAAGTTTTTGAATGGGTTTTTTTGCAGCAATTTGGTGTTCTTATGTTTGATGGCTTTTGATATAACAATTTAAAAGTGTCAAAATGTTCGTCTAGGCGTAGAGAAACTATGTCTAGTGGTGATTAGAATGCTTGTAGCTATATTTTGTAAACATTGAGAATGTAATCCTCCTTTTTGTTCCAACATTATAGCTTATTTCTTGGTGTTGGGCACTTTAATGAAGTAATTACCAACTATCATGTATGACTTGGTTTATTATTCACATGCCTGGTTTCCAACAACTACAAGCATTTGGATTGATTACAATGCTTTTGATAGAACTTGGTGGTAGAGTACATTAACTAAATAAATTAGAAAATCTAATAAGGCCTTATTTCCACCTGTTACTGGTAGTGTGGGGATGATCTTGTCTAGGTGATGATGATTCTGCCTAACAGGATTTTGTGCTGCCCAAATATCTTACCATTTGCAGATGAGTGAATTAGACAAAAAGATAGTTGTTATTTTGTCTTCAATTCAGTTCAGGTATTACGTTAAATAATTGGATATTTGTAGTAAAGCATCCTACAAAACTTTTAAGGCATGGGCGTTCAACCTTGAACCATGAAGTTTGTTCACCACTTAATATTGTAACAAGATCCACGCATAAATTTTTTACACGCTCTTAGAAGTTTGTGAAAATATCATTTTCAAAGTACATGCTTCATCTAATTTATGGGTAAAAGAAAAATTCATAAAATTATAGTTGTGTGACTGATTATAGATAATAGAGAATATGCATGATCTATTTGTCGTTCAATTAATTTCTTAACTTTGGTATCTTGTTTACTACATTTGTCACAAATAGACTTGATGTTAATGAAAGTTCCAGACTTCATATAATGTAGTGTGTGTGTGTTTTTTAATAACTTAATAATCTACTTAATAAGCTTATTATAGAGTAATTAAAAACAACCACAAAGAAGCACTCACTCACATATAGAAGCTATCTAATAAGGTTATTTTGATACTGCTATATAGTTACATTTCATCTAATTTTCCTTTTTATTATTGTTGTGGATTAGCTTTATTTGTCATTCTCACTGTGTTTTTATGAATAGAATACCTACAATTTGCAAATCAATAATATGTTGGTTATTCAAAAGTGAGAAAGGCCTGTTATATACACGAATTAGAGCGCAAAGTTCAGATCCTACAGACTGAAGTTACAACTCTTTCTGCCCAGTTGACGCTATACTAGGTTTGTATTGACATTTATTTAAACCACAACACTTTTAGAATCTCCATTTTGCAGAGTAGGAGTAGCCTTGTTTTGTTTATTAAATTTCTTGGTATAGATATAGCATAGTTCAATACACATTCAACTGCATTGGTCATCACATTCCTTGAACCTCATAGATATATCATTGTTGCAATTATAGCTAAATACAAAATATTACTTTTGGAAGCATTCTATTTGTATTTCTCTACAAAATTCCTAATATGTAGATTGTTCTAAATATTTATATAATCACCTTGGTGATTTGGATTTCAATGTTATAACATAGTGTTGTTTTGTTAATGAGTGAGGTCTTATATTTATATAACCACTTTGGTGATTTGGATTTTGGTGTTATAACATAGTGCAGCTTTGCTTGTGAGTGAGTGCTTCTCTATAATAAGCTACTTAATAAGCTTTGTTATTGTGTTTTCATTTTGAAAAAGAAGAGGAACCAACATAAGTAACTTGGAGAAAGTGTAGTGACATAGAAGAG
>Ga0315914_1003985_pt1 | contig 22198 bp, 15 predicted proteins | sample MpolenodulesMG_FD_203920 | JGI IMG/M metagenome (GOLD analysis project Ga0315914, IMG submission 203920) | Medicago polymorpha root nodule microbial communities from Los Angeles, California, United States - elongated nodules | ecosystem: Host-associated > Plants > Roots > Nodule | place: USA...
ATAAATTATGCCATCAAATTTATATGTTATGTTACCGTAACAGGGTTGATGTCATGGAAATTGTTTAATATTGTACATTAAAAACGTTTGCGGCAATTAATTTTATGAACTGAATCATACTATTTTTTCGATTCAAGTAAAGTTTTTACTTTCTTATTTCCGCTATATTTGTTCTCTTATATGACCCGGGCTAACGCCCGGGTCAATGGTCTAGTTAATATAATATATATCCCTTATTCCTTAAAGTTATTAGGTTTGCAAGAAGTTAACCCTAAAGATTTGGAGCCAAATTAGCAGCAATTAATGCTAATGAGTTAACCCTAAAAAAATTTGGCTCCTAAGTTTTTGCCAATTTAAATTTCAAATTATTTTATTGGAATAAACCTACTAATTTCATTGGCATTTACCAATATATGTTACTAATAAAAGTGATATTTTCCAAAGCAAAAATTTGACTGAGCCACTAAAACATATCACCAATTCCTCTTTTTCCCCACTCTCTCTCTCTCTCTCTTTCTCTCTCTCTCTCTCTCTCTCTTTCTCTCACGTAACAACAGAGATCCTTTTCTTCTTCTTCTTCTTAAAAAACACACAAAAACCCTTCTTCTTCTGCCCTCATTTTGATCATTTTTTAGCTTTCTCCCACTAAAGTAAAAGCATCATCGTCTTCTTCTCTATTTTCTCAACGAATAGGTATCTGACTGGCCAATTTTCAAAGAAGCCCTTCTTCTCTATTTTCTCTTCTAATTCGATTGCTGCTATAACCAATTTCCCCTGTTACAACTTGCAAGAAGTCGATATATCCGGGCTTCACGGCGGTTTGAATCTCACATGACAATCTTCTTCTTCCAAGCTAAATTTCTTAACCCTAACTCTATGATTATGGACCAGTGTCTGCGGCTCATCTGCCTTCGCAACTCACATGATGTCTGCAAATGTAATTCATTATGTATACAAATTGGAGGTATGTTCCTTTCTAAATTATGTTTCTGATTTTTTGCTTTGATTTGAATTGAAAGAAGAAACATGGGAAAACAATGTAAAGGAGACCAATGGAATGAAAACAAGGTGTAAATTGTTCCACTAGAAATTTCGTTATCAAATTCATGCACCAATTCTTTGCTTTTTCTGCTTATTCCATGCATGTAGGTTTGAGTAGATTGCATCTCTATTTTGTTATTAAGTTGCTTCGCTTTTTTTTTTTTTTTTTGCATAACATTATTGAGTAAATTGAGATTTATGAGTTGTTATAGATTGACCATAATCTTTATTATGTATCACAACTACTTTCCAGCAAGAGTAATGATACATAGACATCTTTAAGTGGCAATACACTCTTTGACACCCCCACAAAAATCTGACACGTGGTCATGTGGACCCACACAAGCATACTTTCTCTTTCATCTCCTCTTCTCTCTTCCTAGTGCATGGGATGTACAAGGGTGTATGAGAATAAAAGGTGTCTATGTAACATTTTCCTTCTAGTAAATAGCATCCAAATCCATATCTTCTAAAGTCCCAGCTTTATGTAAACACTATGAATAAAAAAACATTATCAAAGTCTTCGTCAATAGAGAATCAAAGTATATTTTATATTTGTTGGGTTTATGTATACAATTATTTTTCTCTGGCTTTAAGGTATGTTTAGTCTTTGCAATTAGGCGTAATTTAAAAATCCGTACCTGTAATCACTAATCCTGACGATTTACCCTTGCATTGTTTAATCAGTTAAAACTTCGTCCCTTGACCAAGTTAATGACTGCCACGTCATAAAAACAAAATGGCATATGAAAGGACAAAAATACCCTTGATGTCATCTTCTCAAAACCTTCACTCCTCTTCTCTTCTCTGCATCACGACACCACCACCAACCTCTCCATAACCTCCTTCATCATATACTCATGATTATTCATCACCTTCACACTTTCAACTCAGAAAAATCAAAGAAAGAAGGAAAAACAACATACATACACAATTTTTTTCCCAATTCAACATACATAGAAGAAGAAAAACAACAAGAAAAATTAGAGAAGCTTTACAGTGAAGATTGGAAACGGAGACGGAAACCGCTACGACGGCGGCAGCGGATACAACGAAAAAATCAACCAGAAACGGCGACGGCGAGTCCTCCGTCAACGAGAATAATAACAAAAGTGGGGACAAGTGAATTCGGAGACAATCGGAATCAGCAGTTGCAAGCAATTGGAATCGAGTGGAACCGCAACTTTAAAACGCAGCAACAAGAAGAAAACAAAACAGCAATCACAATTGAATTGGAACAACAATATGAACACGGCAGTAGCAAGGAATGAACTTGAACACCAATTCAAAACAGCAACAGCAATACCACACATAATAGCAATTCACGCTTTGAATAATAAATAACTTTGAAATTGAATTCAATGGAAGAAGAAGATGAAAGAGGAGAAAGAGATTGGAACCATATTGAATCAAGCTTCACACGACGTTCCCTGTGGCAACATTGAGAAAGAGAGAGTATTTTACACGAATTTGGGGTCTGGGTATGCATTGTTCAAAGGAAGAAGAAGGATGATAAGGGTATTTTTGTCCATTCCCATGCCATTTTGTTAATTTGATGACGTGGCAGTCATTAACTGGGTTAAGGGACGAATTTTTAACTGATTAAACAATGCAAGGGTAAATCGCCAGGATTAGCGATTATAGGGACGAATTTTTAAATGGCGCCTAATTGCAAGGACTAAACATACCTTAAAGCCTTTTTCTCTTCCATTTATTCACTATTTTGCGTCTATGTCATATCTCAAAATGTAGTTGAATTCTGTCACATTTTTTCTCTTCCATTTCTCTTCCACAGGTGGAGGAACAATAACACCAAGCAACAAGTATTGCACCAATGAAAGTGAAAATCCAGTGAAAATAGAATTGATCACATGTTATGCAAAGATATGATTTATTGATGGTTCGATGAAAGCGTAATTAATAATCAATGGCGTGGTGGACATGGCCATCAACAAAGTATTTTACTAATTTGCTACAAGGCTGCAAAAGGACAGCATGACGAAGAGAACAATATAAGTCATTCTAAATGTTAATACTCCTACATCTTCTCCATTATGCAACACCTCCATTTTCTTCTCTCTTTCTCTCAGTTGGTGCCTTTATTGCATTAAACTTCTTTTTTATATATCTATTGAGGAAGTAGTTGGTTGTGGAGTTTTTTTTTTGTTGATGTTTTCATTTTGGTGGACTGTCATAACATTGTGGCTGTTATGCGGGAACCATTGCTATTTGGGAGTGTACTGCATATCTGCCGTGTGTTAGGAGGTTGATGTTGAGGCTTGGCCGCTTGGGTATGCTCAGCTAGGCTTAGAAAGGATGGGTTAGTTATGGCGGTACCTACAGGCTATTATTAGAATGTCTTTCTTATTTTCCTTGGTTGCATACACTAGCATCAGGATTACCTTTTTGGGTTATTAGTATGGAGTTTTTTTCTTGGGCAAGGTGGTTTTTGGTGTACCTTATATATATACGACACTTTTTGTATGTTTCGTTCTTTTCCTTTTTATCCACGAGTGGTACGGCTTTCGTGCAACTCGACGCGAATAATATTAGCTTATTCAAAAAAAAAAACATTCTCTATAATATCAAATCAAAAAAGGTTTTTCTGTTTTTTGCATTCTTTTGTATGGTTTTGGATATTTTTATAACAAGCACATGTTATAAAAATTCAACAAGTTCAAGGTGTGATAAGAAAAATGGACCTCTTGCCATATATTATAGTTGTTGGTGATTTCATATTTATACTTTGATATATGGCCTTTCTCAAAAGATGTTTCTAGGCTATTTTTTCATAATATTAATGAAAGAATTATTTATAAGGATGTTTCCCGCAACATATTATTTTTATGGTTCCACATGAAGTAGCTTCATGTCTTTGCACAAATGGACAATTTAAGGCCTGTAATTTGTTGAACAAAAAAAAAGCTGGACTTACTTGACATTGCATCCATATTTCGTTGTGTATAACTATAATCTATTCATCTCAAATAAAAACTATTGTCTATCGATGATGGCCTAATTAAGTTGATAGGTTTTACTTGACATTGGCTCGAAAAATCAAATGGATAATTGTATGAGAAAATTATTCATTTGAAAAAATGGAAGTATATAACATGTAGAACAATTTTGTCGGGGAATATCAAGTTTTGAATAAACCATCAATTTAGCCTCTATTTATCACTCTTTCATCAATTTAGTCTATAATTTTTTTTAATAAATGACTTAATTGCATGTTTAATCCCTTATGTTTATTTTAGTTTTCAATTTGGTCCCTTATGTTTTGAAAGTTACAAGTTGATCTCTTATACGTTTTAATAAATAGTCAATAAATTATATGAATTGGCCAATTTAATTCTTTACTAATAAGATGTTATGAACTAGTCCCGTGAGCTTATCTCAGTTGGTAGGACAATGCATAATTATATGCAGGGGCCGGAGTTCGAACCCCAGACACCCCACTTATTCACCTTATAAGGTGAATTCTGGCCACTAGGCTACCTAACAAAAAAAAAAAAGATGCTATCAACTAAGTTCTATAAACTTTTTTTTTAATAAAAGTCTATAATTATATAAAATTACTTAAAAAATATGAAACTATTGGTTAAGGGGAATTACCACACTTTTTTTTACATTGTACTTTAGTTCTTTTTTAACAAAACTATGTATATAACTATATTTTTAAGACTTGGTACCTATTAGATATTCTCATATAGTGAATATATTACAGCTCATAAGACCCATGCGACGCGCGGGTCATCAATCTAGTTTTATCTTATCACTATCAAGTGGTCCACCAAACACATAATATATGATAAAATAATTCTATCATTTTTTTTATCATGTGTGCCTCAAACGCATGATAGCATAAGTGACTATCCTATCACTACCCTTAGTTCCGGATAAGAAGGGAGAAGCACGAAAAACCTATCATATCAAACTTCTTATCATATCCTGTGTTTATCCATGTGCACCAAACATACCCATAAAGTTATAGTTTTATATTCTTACACCTAAATCTCATATGATTTTCTTTCATCTTTTTAAATACTTGTGGGATCATTGTTTCTCTATCCTCTTCACTTCGTCTCTTATGCTTGCATTGAGCCATGGGACTCACCTTGTTTCTCTTCATTTATTTACTTAAGATTCACTATTTGTAGCTCTTTATAGGAGTTTCTTTTATTTTGCAACTACTCTAAGATGCATCAATTAGTTTTAAATTGTTGTGAGAAAATTTATAGAAAGAAAATATAAAATAACTTATAATAACAGTTACCATTCTCCCATGGAACAATGGCAAGAGTACACTTATACATCAGTACCATTTATCGATTTATAAAAAAACCTAAGAACACATATATAGTACGTTTGCAAGAGTGCATTCAAAAGAGCACACTTATAAATCCATGAATGCATGTTTGGATCCATGATAAGTTTGGTGTAATCATGGTAGACTACCATAATTTTGACAAACGTAACATTTTAGAGCTTCAATATAATCACAACGTCACCGTGATTTCATCATACTTACCGTAAATCCAAACATGCATATATGGTTTATTCAGCAAAACAAAAGAAATTAAAACGAGGAATAGGGACACACATCAAAGGATGAGCCCTTGGAAGGGTCGTGGAAGCTTTCTCTTCCATGTTTACTGTTCCATTACCACCAACCTTCAATTCAAAACACTGAATAATAGCAGCTAGATTTGTTGGAACAACTTGAAGTGCAAATGAGACACCAGGACAAGCTCTTCTTCCAAATCCAAATGGTATAAATTGGAAATTTTGTCCCCTTATATCAAACTTATTCCCTTCACTCATAAACCTCTCTGGTTTAAACTCAAGTGGATTCTCCCATAGTTTAGGGTTCCTATTCATTGACCAAAAATTAACATATAAAATAGTCTTAGCTGGTATATCAAAACCACTAACATTACATCTCTCAGATGATTCTCTCACCATTGTTGGTATGGTAGGGTGAAGTCTTAGTGTTTCTTTGAGTATAGCTCGCAAATATGGAAGATTTGGAAGATCAGACTCTTGTATTAATCTACTCTTTCCTGTTAGTGAATCAATCTCTTGTCTTGCTTTCTCCATTATATGTGGGTTGTTTATTAACTCAGCTAGAGCCCATTCAATTGTTGTAGAAGATGTGTCTGTTCCTGATAAAAACATGTCCTGCTCGAAACAAAGTCTAAAATTATGAGTTTATTTAATATATATAAACTGACATGATAACTAACTTGACTAAATTGATTAACAAATTCTAATTTGGGATACTGATAAAGTAAAGAATTAAATTGAGACAAGTGACAATTCATGTATACAAGAATCTAAATAAATTAATGTATGAACACCGGAAATGAAGCCTCGCTTCTCGATTACTTTTCTTCCTCTTCTTGGAGTAAAAAATACCGTAGGCTTATTTGGCACGCTACAATTTGGAAGACACGAGAGGCTTGGAACCAGGTTATTTTTTCTTGAAAGAATTTCAAGGTTGAAGAGATCGTGGATGGTATCAAATCAACCTCATGTAGGTGGTTCTTAGCTAGGGAAAAAGGGAGGCCTTGTATGTGTTCTGAATGGTTTTCAAACCTTATTTATGTCAAAATTCATACAAACTCTTTGTACTTTTCCCATTTATCTAATAAATTTTGATGTTCGAAAAATAAATTAAAAGTAAAGTATGAATAGTATGAAAGTTAGTAAAAAATTCTTACAAAGATGAAAGCCTTGACATTCTCTCTGGTCAATTTTATTTCAGTGCTCTCATCTTCATGTATTTCCAACAGAATATCAAGTAGATCCTTAACATGAGCACCTTCACCATTTTCCTTCCTTTTCTTCATTTCCTCTTGATGCTCCCTTATCACGCTCTCAACCATTGTGTCAAACATGTCCATAAGCTCTTTTAGCCTTTTGTTAATTCCCTGCAAATCCCAATTCTTAAAAAACCAAATAAAATCCGACAAATTAAACTTCCCTCCAAGTTCCGAACAATCTTTAACCAATTTCCTAATGTCTTCCATATCAAAACCATTTTCACAACAAGTTTTAGTTATTGTCGTCCTTGTCATAATTCTATTGGTTAGACACAAGAGCTCCGCACCAACATCAATAGCCTCACGGGCTTCCCCTTTCTTCTTCAAAACATTAAGAAGCCTCAAAGTCTCTTGTTGCCGCAATGGACGGAATTGATCAAGAGTTCTTCCACCAAGAAGCTCAGACATGCATATCTTTTTCATGAACTTCCAATAGTCGCCATAAGGTGCAAACATAAAATCCTTTGCGCCATATGATAAGTAGCGAACTACACCATTTATTAAACGATTGGAGAAGGAAGTTTCATGAGTTTTAAGAAACTCCTTGGTCATTTCTGGACTGGAAATTACTATAGAGGGGATAGAGCCTAGGGAAATTTTCATTATGGGTCCATATTGCATTGAAAGCTTGTGAAAATTTTGGTGAGCTGGTAAGTTAGACAAAAGGTGTAAGTGTCCAATGATAGGTAAAGCAAGAGGGCTTGGTGGAGTAAGATGTTTCTTGTTCTTCTTTCTAGTAAGCATGTGGGGAATTGCAATGGTGGAGAGTAGCAAAACAAAAAAAAGTTGGAGATAGTATTGCATTTCAGTCATACTTGAAATTTTTGGAAGAAATATACGGTGGTTTAGGTTGCTTTAAAGTTGAAACATAAACTTAGGGGTAATACATTATCCGTATTTATATGTAAATGAATACATATAGCACTACTTAATATATATAACTGTTTAGGGCCAAATTGACGATAGTACGATATTTTAGCGACTGTTTACTTGTTTTCTTATTACATATTTTCCGTGTTAATTTAGTGTGTTTTTTTTTTTTTTGAAGAAATTTAATTTAGTGTGTTCTTACAATAAACTGAAAGGGTTTTCTTTCTACACTAAAATTTGCTCTTTGGATTTTCAAACTTGTACAACCATTGGAATAAGTTTTGATTGATACAACACTCCCACCTTTTGTTGCTAAAATCGTCCCTTACTCTCCTTTATACAATTTTGGTATACTATAGGTCTACCGTCACATTCAAATTTATTATTATTATAATTTTTCGTAGTTAACCCTCATTTTCGTCCTAGTAGTGAAACTTGTTGTGACACGTTATTCTTGCAGTAGCAAATAAAATTTAAATTAAGTGGGTAAACGATATGTTGATCCAACAATTTTTGCAAATTTTGTGCCTTTGCTCTCCTTCTACAAATCCTTTAATACAACTTTATTTTATCAAAGGTTCAGGATTATTATTTTATTTAATATATTTTCTCTTGATAATTCTTTCCGAAATATCATTGATCTTAAAAGTCAATCAAAGAGATTATATGTAGGAATATAAAGGAAAAAAGTCACAATGACTTAGAAAATACATAAAAAGAACATAGAAAGAACAAATATCTTCAAAAGAGCAAACTTATCAATACATGAACAAGATAATTACTTTCAAAGCTAAATAAGGCACCATTTTATCCAAAGTCTACTCACCAAAAGGAAAACAATTAAAACGAGGAATAGGGAAACAAATCAAAGGATGAGCCCTTGGAAGGCTTGTGGCTGCTTTCTCTTCCATGTTAACTTTTCCATTACCACCAACCTTCCATTCAAAACACTGAATCATTGCAGCAAGATTTGTGGGAACAGCTTGAAGTGCTAATGAGGCACCAGGGCAAGTCCTTCTACCAGTTCCAAATGGCATAAGTTTGAAATTGTGTCCTCTTACATCAAACTTATTCTCTTCACTCATAAACCTCTCTGGTTTAAACTCATTTGGATTCTCCCACAATTTTGGGTCCCTTCCCATTGACCACAAATTGCTAAATAAAATAGTCTTCGCTGGAATCTCAAACCCGCAAACGTTACAATTCTCAGATGATTGTCTCACCACTATTGGTACTGTAGGGTGAAGTCTTAGTGTTTCTTTGAGTGTAGCTCGCAAATACGGAAGATTGGGAAGATCGGACTCTTGAATTAATCTACTCCTTCCTATTTGTGAATCAATCTCTTTCCTTGCTTTCTCCATCACATGCGGGTTGTTTATTAGCTCAGCTAGAGCCCATTCAATTGTCGTTGCAGATGTCTCGGTTCCTGCCAGGAATATGTCCTGCATAAAACATAATCTAAAATTATAGTCTGTAATCCGTGTAGTAAAAAATCTACATAATTTACTATGATTGACTAAAATATTATGTATATTTCGTCAGTCGAGGAAGTTGGAAAACTTGCTTACCAAGATGAAAGCCTTGACATTCTCTCTGGTCAATTTTATTTCAGTGTTCTCATTCTCATGCATTTCCAACAAAATATCAAGTAGATCCCTAACATGAGCAGCTTCACCCTTTTCTTTCCTTTTCTTCCTTTCCTCTTGATGTTCCCTTATCACCCTCTCCATCAATGTGTCAAACCTCTCCATAACCCCTTTAAGCCTTTTGTTAAATCCCTGGATATCCCAATTTTTAAAAAACCAAATAAAATCCGACAAATTAAACCTCCCAGAAAGCTCTACACCATCTTGCACCATCTTCCTAATGTCTTCCACGTCGTTATCATTTTCAGCACATGTTTTACTCATAGCCATACATGTGATGATTCTATTCGTGAGATTTAAGAGCTCGCCGCCAACATTAACAGCCTCGCGAGCTTCACCTTTCTTCTGCAAAAGTCTCAGAAACCTCACAGTTTCTTTTTGCCTCAAAGGAAGAAACTTGTCGAGGGTTCTGCCACCAAGAAGCTCAGACATGCATATCTTTTTTATGAACTTCCAGTATTCACCATAAGGTGCAAATATGAAATCCTTTGAGCCATATGTTAAGTTGTGAATAACTGAACCTATAAAGCGATTCGAGAAGGAAGATTCGTGAGTTTTAAGAAACTCCTTGACTATGTCCGGACTGGAAATAACTACACAAGGTATAGAGCCAATGAAAAGTTGCATTATGGGTCCATAACGAATTGAAAGCTTATGAAAACTTTGATGGGGGGGTAACTTAGCTATAAGGTGAAAATGTCCTATGATAGGCAGAGCAGGAGGGGTGGGGGGAGTACTAGGATGATTCTTTTTCTTCTTTCTAGTTAGTATGGCTCGAATTGCAATGGTAGATAATAGCCAAACGAATAAAAGTCTGATATAGTCCAACATTTCAGCCATACTTGAAAAATATGCTGGTTATGACCTATGCTAATGTATGCTTGTGGCACTACCTCTATTTATAATCTGATAGATAGATGTTTTGTGGGGTTATGTTAGGCTCAACCAAAAATTCTAAAGATAGTATCAGAGTATGATCAATTGCGCCACCTGCTATCATATTTCCGCTTTAGGGTTACCCATCATTTACATCCACGCAGCAAACCCAATAGTATGTCGCTTGCTATCACATTTTTTCCTTAAGGTTACCCGTAATTTGTGTTAGGCTCAACCATAAATTCTAAAATGGTATCAGAGTCTCCTACAATATCACTGCGGCACCTACCCTCGTATTTCCGCTTTTAGGTTACCCATCATTTATATCCATGCACCGAACTCAATAGTGATGGGTGTGAGGGGGGTTTTGGGAGGTTGTGTTAGACTCAACCACCACTTTTAAGAGGAGGATATCAGGTCTCCTTCAAAATCCGTTGGACCACGTGTTTTAAGAATTCTGCTCTTGGGTTACCCAACATTTATATTCTCGCAGCAAACCCAATAATGTTGGACACGAGGTTGTAAGTTAAAGAGTCTCACGTTAGTTAAAAGATAGTATGAACTAATATTTATAAGTGGAGACAATCCTTACTATATAATATACATATTTAAAACTTTTTTTTTACCTGTAAAGGCAATATTATAATGGATGTAGTTAATGTTGTAAAACCACGGTGAGTGGGAATATCAAATACCATAAAATTCAAAACACTTGCAAAATAGCGAGGGGCATTAAGTGTGATTAGATCTCAAACTAACAATGTTGTCCATAACGGTCCATAAGGTCATACTAATGGGCATAACTCAACCAAAAAGACTAATTATGGTTACCAACAAAAAAAATTAAGGTGAATGTATTTTATTTTATTTTATTTTAACTTTCAAAATAAGGTTTTGTTTAATAAATCACGTAATTAGGATTTTTATACAGTTTTGCATAGTTAGTTCATATATCACGAGTACTTTTCATTATACCATTATAAGGTAAGATAATTGAATTTGTACACTATTTCACCCACCACACATCTTCGTTGGATATAAACCGTGAACAAATTTCAAATCAGAAACTTGGTAGTATAGTTCACCTGTTCTTATAACTAATAAATAAGTTCATTGAAAAAACAAAATAAGTAATAACTCACATCTAATTGATCATGGCTTAATGGGAAGAAATGTGCAAAAAATAATAATAAAGCTTTGTGCTCAAAGAAGTTACGTAATTCTAAAAGTTAAAGTCTAATTTATTTCACTGATATTCGGATTTGATGCTTGAACACTACGGTTTTGACATTACAAGCTAAATTCCACTTAGTTTGGGCAAGGAAAATTATATAATGTGTTATGTTTTGAGTTATGATTGACAAATACTGCAGCTAAATTGAGAAACCAACATCAAAATTGTTGGTTGTGAATTCGAACTCAACTCATACCAAAAATTTAGATGCATGAAACTAAAATAGAAAAAACCCAAAACCAATAGTAAAACAACAACAATAGATCAAGCAACCAAGTGTAAAGAAAATCCACAAACATATTCAAAGATCAATGGCAAGGTAGCAGGAAGAACACACCAAAGTGTTTATAGCCAATTCGGCCAAATATGACCTACATCTGGTGCAGAGAGAACAACTCTCCAATACACTATGAAATGAAAGATATAAAGAGATTACAAAAAATTAGATCCAGTTACTCTTTAAGAGTTATCACTAATTTGTACATATTTATCAAGTCATTCAACCCACAATGAGAAAAAACATCGATAATGTTTCTAAACCCTACAATCTCAACCAAAGGCACTCCCTAAACGTTCCCACCTTTGGACACTCAAGATTACACAACAAATTGATGAAAGAATACTTAAATATTACTCGGGATTCAAGGAAAATTGCCTCGCACTAGAGAAGTCGAGTCGTGACCCAGAGAGACGTTGCACAGATCGTCTCGTGATAATTTTATTCACTTCGTTTACTCGTCCCAACAAGAAATTCTTTGATTTGAACCACTTACTTCCATACTTTAACCAACATAGTTAGATAGGATAGATATAAAATTTGGAATATTATTCTAAACTTATTTGATTAGAACTACTCAATCTAGCCTGAGAACATCCAACATATGCTGCCAAGTCGACACCATAAGCATAAATGATAGCTCAACGGTAACCCCCAAGACTCTACTCTTAAAAGTTAATCTAAAGCCTCGAGACCTGCTCAATCCACCTTAGAAGTGCTTTCATTCCCGATAGATTTTCCTCGCAAACCTCCCTCCCTAATAAAAGTGTATCATTAGCATTTTTCATCGCTAAATATTTTCAAAAAATTCAAAATTGAAATTACTTAATTTCTTGATTTTTCTACGAAACAAATAATTTTAACATAACATTATATTGATACTTGTGACAACTTGGAAATATAAGTTTATTCTGGTAACTTTCCAACTTGAAAAAACAGAATAAGTTAATCTTAACATTTTTAAATTAATTGTTAAAATTCTAATTTAATGCAACCTTAAATTTTCAGGGTTAATCAATTGGGTTAAATCCAGTGGAGGAGGCTAAACTCTCATAATGTGGCAAACTAACGTTAGAATTTTGACTAAGAGAGGTATCCATATTTAGTGTCCAACACACTTCAAATAGGATTATCTGTAGTCGATGTAGCAAATAAAAAACTGATTTTTTTTCTAGATCTTTATTCCTTGGCAGATTATGGCTAACATTTATGAAATTAATGAATTTAAAAAATTGTCTTACAGTGACCGTGTGTGAGACGCAACAAATGACAATGACAACCAACAAAGCTAACAGTTGAAGCAAAAATAAATTTAACTAAGAATAAATCTAGAACTTATGTGAACAGAAAACAAATAATCATTACAATGAACAAGATAAAAGAAGTGAATGTTCAAACACATCAAGTTTTGTACTCAGGTTAACCTAAATTGACCTACGTCGTGTGGGGTAAAAAACAGTTAGCTCAATTAAAAAATATTAGCTCTCCAATTAACTACCAATGAGTATTTACCAGAGATAAAAAATAATTACAAAAAACACGCTTCAAGTATTCTTTAAGAATCAACCCTAATTTTTACAATTTCCATTTCTCTCAAAGCTTTTGGTCCTTCTTCCCATGAAATTTTAATATCCAAAGTGCGTGGAGTATGTTTCCTAGTTCTAGAATATCTCCTAAAATCACAAACCATTATCCTTTAAGTTTTTTAAGAATTATCTCTTTTGGTTCTGTCTGTTAATATTTGCTTTTAGGACTGCATTATTTGGCTTTTCTTTATGTTTATTTATATTTTTGTTTCAGTTTTCAATCAATTAGTGGTTCCTACATTTTAGGAGCAAGTAGTTGTTATTTGCTGAAGTGTTGGAATCGTGTGTGTTCAGTTTGTTTTTTTTTTTAAATTACTTAAGTGTATTGCTTCTGTAGTAATGTAAAACTGAATTCCCATTCCTACTCAACTTGCAACTTCCTTTCCTATTCTTCTACGTTTTTCATCTTTCAGTTATAAAACCAACAAATTGGTAGCAAAGCTATCATCTTACGGGACCTGTGAAAATGGAAACTGAAACAAGTTTCTCACATGTTGCTCCTCCCATCTTTGATGGGGATAACTATGACTATGGGCAGTAAGAATGGAGTCTTACATTTGGATCTTTGGGAGGCCGTGGAAGAGGATTATGAAGTTCCTCCGCTGCCAAATAATCCTACCATGGCTCAGTTAAAATATCACAAGGAGAGAAAAACTCGGAAGGCAAAGGCAAAATCGGTTCTTTTTTCTGGTGTTTCACAAACTGTTTTCACTAGAACTATGACCCTCAAAATAGCAAAAGAAATATGGGACTATTTGAAGGAAGAATACGCGGGGGATGAGAGGATTCGAGGCATGCAAATGCTAAACTTGATGAAGGAATTTGAATTGCAGAAAATGAAAGAGTCTGAAACAATCAAAGATAACTCTAACGGATTGCTATCCATTGCAAACAAGGTTAGGTTATTTGGCACTCAATTTGCTGATTCCAGAATCGTTGAAAAAATTCTGGTTACAGTGCCTGAGAGATATGAAGCATCAATAACCACCTTGGAGAACACAAAAGATTTGTCTAAGATCACCTTAGCGGCAGTTTTACATGCCTTGCAGGCTCAAGAGCAAGGAAGGCTCATGAGGCAAGATTAAGTGGTTGAAGGTGCTTTACCAGCCAAACATCATGCATGTGGAAGTACTACAAACAACCAAAGCAAAGATAAGGGGAAAAGGAAAAAATTCCCGCCTTCTGAGCACTATGGGAAATTGGGACATCCGCCATTCAGATGTTGGAGAAGACCATATGCCAAATGCAACAAATGCAATCAACTTGGACATGAATCAGTGATATGAAAAGAAAAGTCTCAACAAATTGAAGTCAATGCCCAAGTTGTAGAGAAAGACGGAGAAGATCGAATGCTTACAGCATCATGTTTTTCAACGAAGAGTGGCTTAGAATGTTGGTTGATTGATAGTGGTTGGACAAACCATATAACATATGACAAAACTCTTTTCAAGTATTTACAGCCTTCTAAAGTTTCAAAGGCCAGAATTGGGAATGGTAGTTATATTTTTGCAAAAGGAAAAGGAACCATCATAATTTCAACAACTTCAAGTATAAAAACAATCTCGGATGTTCTTTATGTACCTGATATTGACCAAAATTTTCTTAGCGTGGATCAGTTGTTACAAAAGGGATTTAAAGTAATTTTTGAAAATAAGCATTGTGTTATCTTTGACACTACTGGTCGGGAGATGTTAAAGGTTAAAATGAGGCTTAAAAGCTTCTCATTTGATTCAACTGAGGAAGAGCAAATAGCCTATGTCAGCATGTTAGTTTGACAAAACTTTGGCACAAGCGACTTGGTCATTGCCATATTCAAAGAATGTTGAACATGGAAAAGAAAGATATGACAAGAGGTCTACCAGTATTGTCTAATCAGTTGCCAAATTGCAATGCTTGTTAATTTGGTAAACAACACAGATTACCATTTCCCAAAACAACTTGGAGAGCCTCTCAAAAGTTGCAACTCATTCACACCGATGTGGCAGGACATCAAAGAACACCATCATTACAAGGTAGTCTCTACTTCATTCTATTCATAGATGATTTTACAAGAATGTGTTGGATTTTTTTTCTTGAAATTCAAGCATGAAGTGGCTGGAGTATTTGTAAATTTCAAAAAAATGGTGGAGAATCAAAGTGGTTGCAAGATTCAATTTTTGAGGTCTGATAATGGCAAGGAGTACACATCAACACACTTCAATTTGTTTTGTGAAGAAGCTGGAATTGAACATCAACTCACAACACCATATACGCCACAACAAAATGGAGTTAGTGAAAGGAGAATTAGATATGTAATGGAGATGGCTAGATGTATGTTGCATGAAAAGAAGATGCCTAAACATTTTTGGGGTGAAGCAGCAGTCTTTCTATTCAAAACCAACTTCCTTCGAAGGCTTTGAAAGATAAAACTCCTTTTGAAGCTTGGTATGGGTATAAGCCTTCACTATCCTTTCTTAAAGTGTTTGGCTGTGTTTGTTTTGCACATGTTCCACAGGTTAAGCGTGACAAACTTGACAAGAAAGCAATTCCGGGCATCTTTGTGGGCTATAATTCAGTTTCAAAAGCCTACAAAGTGTATCATCCTCAAAGTGGAAAGGTGATTGTCTCTAGAGATGTGCATTTTAATGAAGATCAACAATGGGACTGGAAGAATCCGCAAAGAACAATTGGATCTTTCAACAATATTGAAAATGATCATCTTGAAAAGCAAACAACAAAGTTGTGTGAGGATATACTTTATATATAATGATATTTATTTTTAATTTAAAATATGATAAATTTGTTAACAACAATATCGTATAAAAGAACCCATTTGGGGTTGGCTTAATGGTTGGCTTGGATCTTCCAAAGGTCTCAGGTTCGATTCCCTTTGGTGCCAATTTCGGTGGGCTAAGTCCATACAGAGCTTGCTCTGGCTTTAAACGGGGCCCCCGCAAATGGGCGGTGGGATTGGTCCCCTCAGATTAGTCGGTCCTTAGATCAGATATCGAGTTTTCAACAAAAAAAAAACAATATCGTATAAAAGTACCCTTTTTTTCTTTCGTAAGTGCTTTTCTTTTAATTTAATAGACCGAATCATTTGAGTCAATTCAGTTTAAAATATACAAATTATCTTTAAAGACTGAGTTTTTCTAAATATTTCTTATGAAGTTGGTAATCTTAAACCTAATTTTTCTTCTTTCAATTTATTTGTTTCAACCTATTTTCCCATCCTTTTAAAGTAAAAACCTCTCTCACCATGGTTACTCACACCTGATTAGAAGACGACTCTATACCCACTCTCCGTTTTCATTTTTTACTTATCTATTCTGCCATTAAAAATATTGGAATGTGCAAAGGTTGTGTAATGAAATAAAATGAAACATAAAAACATTTGTATATGATTTCTTCAATAAACTTGCTGAAAGAAAATTTGATAAATAGTAAGTAATAAAATAACTTTTGCAAAACAGATATCCACCACTAGTGGGACGATTGCAACATTACTACAACCAAAAGAGAACAATTATTTTTTTACTACAGCAAAAGATATCACTTATCAATACATGAACATTACTTATAATTACTCCCTCCGGTACTATTTATAAGGGATATTTGGGTCAACAAAGTTGGTGTGTTTGGTCTAAATTCTTAACCAGATACATCATATTTTGTTGACCCAAATGTTTGTTATAAACAGTGTCGGAGGGACTTTCAAAGCTATATATGGTGCCATTTAATTGATAGTCTATTCCCCAAAAGGAATGCTATGAAGTCGAGGAATAGGGACACAAATCAAAGGATGAGCCCTTGGGAGGGTCGTGGAAGGTTTCTCTTCCATGTTAACTTTTCCATTACCACCAACCTTCCATTCAAAACACTGAATCATTGCAGCAAGATTTGTGGGAACAGCTTGAAGTGCTAATGAGGCACCAGGGCAACCCCTTCTTCCAGTTCCAAATGGCATAAAATTGAAATTCTGTCCCCTTACATCAATCTTATTCTCTTCACTCATAAACCTCTCTGGTTTAAACTCATATGGATTCTCCCACAATTTTGGGTCCCTACCCATTGACCATAAATTAACAAATAAAATAGTCTTCCTTGGAATCTCAAACCCACAAATATTACAATTCTCAGATGATTCTCTTACCACTAATGGTACTGTAGGATGAAGTCTTAATGTTTCTTTGAGTATAGCTTGCAAATATGGAAGATTGGGGAGATCAGACTCTTGTATTAGTCTACTCTTTCCTATTACTGAATCAATCTCTTCCCTTGCTTTCGCCATCACACTTGGGTTGTTTATTAACTCTGCTAGACCCCATTCGATTGTTGTCGAAGATGTGTCTGTTCCTGCTAAAAAGATGTCCTGCATAAATCAAAGTCTAAAATTATAAATCGTATAGTAATTTTCAATTGTAAAACATCATTTTATTTAAAATTTCGCTAAAAGCTCTCTAACATTTGCAACAACGAAATAGTGACATGGCGCCTATGTGTGCAGTGACTGGTGTGCCAATGAGGCACATAACATCATCCGCTAACAAGTTGAACCGTACTAATCGGCGTGAAATTGCAGAATATTGATGAAGTATGAGACTGAATTGAAACAAATAACAAAGTCAGCTATTATTTTAGGTATTTGCTCGTTTAGATATTATCTTTATATTTAATAACTAAACGGTTTGAAACGCATGAACTTTTAAAATCTAATTGGTAGCCAAGGAAGAGATATTTTTTTAATTTTTTCCATTCACAAAGGTTGAGGTATACAGGCATATGAAAGTTAGGAAAATTGCTTACAACGATGAAACTCGTGACATTCTCTTTGTTTAACTTTATCCCAATCTCAGTGTTCTTGTTTTCATGAATTTCCAACAAAATATCAAGAAGATCCCTAACATGAGAACCTTCACTGTTTTCCTTTATTTTCTTCCTTTCCTCTTGACGGTTCCTTATGGCCATCTCCATCATTGTTTCCATCCTTTTCTGCATCCCTTTAAGCCTTTTGGAAATTCTACGCATATGCAAATTCTTACAAAACGAAATATATTCTAACATACTAAACTTCCCTGCAAGTTCTGAAAAATCATGAACCAAATTCCTTAGGTCTTCAACATTACTATCATTTTCATTAAAAGTTTTACTCATGGTCATCCTTGTTATGATTCTATTGGTGAGATTCAAGAGCAAGCCACTGACATCAACAGCTTCACCGGCTTCCCCTTTCTGCTGCAGAAGTCTCAGAAACCTCACAGTCTCTTGTTGCCTCAAGGGACGGAATTGATCGATAGTTCTTCCACCAAGAAGCTCTGACATGCATATCTTTTTCATGAACTTCCAATATTCACCATAAGGTGCAAACATGAAATCCTGTGAGCCATATGATAAGTAGTCAATTGCATAGTTTATTAAGCGATTGGAGAAGAAAGTTTCATGTGTTTTAAGAAACTCCTTGGCAATTTCTGGACTAGAAATTACTATACAAGGCACAGAGCCTAGAAAGAGTTTCATTATGGGTCCATATTGAATTGAAAGCTTGTGAAAACTTTGGTGAGCTGGTAGTAACTTAGACATAAGGTGAAAATGTCCAAAGATAGGTAAGGCAAGAGGGCTAGGTGGAGTAAGATGTTTCTTGTTCTTCTTTCTAGTAAGTAGGGTTTGAATTGCAATGGTGGATATTACCAAAACAAAAAAAAGTTGGATATAGTATTGCATTTCAGCCATACTTGAAATTTTTGGAAGTAAAATACGGTGATTTAGGTGGCTTTGAAGTTGAAACATAAACTTAGGGGAAACACATTAACCTTGTATGTAAATGATTACATATGGTACTACTTCTATAATTTAATACCGAATATCAAATTATAATAAGGTTTCCTTTTTGCTTTCCTCATTATCTGTTGGTCAAACTATAGACGGTTAGATTTGATACATGCATATCGTAATTCATTTTTTTTTTTCATGATGATTTCTTAAAGGGTCACGTTAACCGGTATCATCAGGACATTAGTTAAGAAAGTCAAAAGAGAAAATGTAAAATTATAAATTATATTTTTTAAAATTTTGATGAATTGACTACATAATTTCACATACAAATATTATTATATTTGATACCTTAACCAGTATCTAGGGTCTTGGTTAGCATTTTTCATTCTTAAATAATTTGAAATTTAGTTGGGTACAGCCTTATACAAAATTCATTCAAAAAAAATTATTTTATTTTTAAATAAATTAATATAAAAAATATCATGACATTGAATGATTTGATGATTGTTATATATCCCACGAAACTTCAAATGGACAATTGTGGTTAGCTTGTTAGGATTATCAAATGATAAACCCATTATTGGTATAAGTTTGGATTATCACAACACTCCCACCTTTTTAGATAATTCCGTCCCTTTACTCTCCAACGCATTCTATACAATACAATTTTTTTTATTACAGTTGTTGGACCATCATAATCAAAGTTATTTTTATTTGATTTAACTCTAATTGTTACCAAAACATAATTGATATGAAATTAATAACTTTATCCAGGACTTTAACCAAACTGATAGTTTGTTTTATTTTGTGGAAATCAAAGTTTTAGTTGAAAAATAATAGCAATAGAATGCAAAAAAACAAAATTGGAACCCTCTTTATCTAGAGTTAGATGTTGGTCCTCGCCATAACGACGACACGACTATGTATTTTTTATTTTTTTTTAATGGGATGCGTCTGTCCATGCAATAGTGTAACGCATAGGCAACGTTCAAGAAACTCAATAGCAAGCTATTGTAATGGCTTCTTCCCCTCAAAAAAGTCATTTAATACCATTGTGACTCATTTGGCCACATATCAGATATTAAACTGATAAGAACATACTATGAATGGTTTGGCATTAAGTGGTGTAGATTATCCATAGAAAATTGTTGTTCACACTTTAATGTATGCTAAGAAACACCAGTATTTTACGAAAATAACCTCCGGTAGTTAACTACCGATGTGGTTATTTTCCATAAGCAGTTAACTGCTGCGGAGCTTCAAACCTAAAAATTTTCATCATAATGATCAGAGATGAGCAGAGTATGCCTGTTACAGCTGGAGCTGGGGATACAAACATATGCGGGGGTATAATTCAGTTGTACTGGGATAATATTCTGGGCAGATTAAACAACTAAAGTCCTTTTTTTTTCCATTAAAATATTTTGGATTGATGGGTGACATAAAGAGGATGAGTTATTAGGTTGATGTTTTGCAAGGCAGATAAAAGGAAAAATTTCAGTTGTTAGTCACCTGTCCAAATGAATGTGGATTAAATGATCTATCTTTTTTATTAGCTTTTTTTCATCGGAACTTGATCATTCCAGTAAAATTAGTTATGTTTTATGTTTCTAATGAATTTTAATGAGAGATAATTCTGATAATGCAGATTGTTGAAGTTGTGCTGCGTCAAGGTCTTGTTCATTCCATCACGTGTGTTCTATTATAGCACTTGAAGCTCTGTGGCAGTTAATTGCTAATGAAAAATAACCACATCGATAGTTAACTACCGTCGGTGTAGTTCATCGGTAGTTAACTACCGAGGAGTTATTTTTGTAAAATACTGGTGTTTCTTAACATATATTGAAGTGTGAACAGCTATTTTCTTATCCATAAGTCATGGAACAGGATGAGATTTTATGAAAAATATAGAGTTTGTTTGGTGGTAAAGATGAGAGATTAGATAATATGATAAGTTAATAGGAAAATTTCACTTGTAGTCTTTTAACTTAATTCTAAATAATAATTCAATCTTTTATTTTTTATTTTTTTCCCTTTTATCATTTATGTTCTAATAACATATCAATGTAATCCCTTTTTAAGTAAAACTAATTAAACCCAACAAACTCATTAAACAACCTAGCAAACTCATAAAAAAAACTCATATGTAATGGAGAAAAAAAACAGAAGATAATAACGGAACAGATAGTATATTTCGAATCTTTCCAGGTAAATGGGTAGCCTTAAGGAATATTTCAAACATCAATCATTGCTTCGCTTTTTTGATATGTTGAAAGGACCCACATACACAAGCTTAGTGAAAAACTTCTGGGTGAGCTCAAAAGTTTATGATGAAGAAGCTGCTGCTACAAAAGTAAGGGAGAAGCTAGCTGAAGATCCTATAAACAGTTGATGGAATAATGTATGATGTTTTTAGCTATGTTTTTAGTGTAATTCTTTGCATTTGAAGAAAAATTAGAAGCCATTTAGAGGAGTTGTAATTGGTTTGAGGAACTAATTGTATTGTTTTCAGTTGAGTCGTTGTAATTCACTTTTATCCTAAATCATGCAACTTCATAGGTGTTTTGAGTTTAATCATGTAAAACAACAAATCAAGACATCACATGAAGGATAAAGGATATGAAGATTGAAGATAATGGTTCTTAGAAGATTTTTGAAGACAATACAAATTAAAGAAATTTCATTTTAAATTCCAAGCCATTGCACGACGGAAGAACGGGCGGAAAAAGTGTCAGAAACAATTGAAATCACACCTGAGGGGCTGCGCGCATGAGGCTATGCGTCCTGTCGTGTCTTTAGCATTTGTCCTTGAGCAAAGGAAGTCTCTTGCAGGGGTGCTTGAGCATTGAGAACTCTCTTGGTATGTCCTTGAGAAAATTGTAATCAAGATTGGTTATACTGAAATTCCTTGGAAGTGTAAGGGAACTAGACCACTTTTGTTTTGCATGAGGAACTAGTATAAATTGCGTTGTGTCTTTCTTCTCTCCCTGACTCTTTATCTTTAATCTGTGTGTTATTTATTTCCGCTGCTTTCAGACTCTGCAACATCAAATTCGGACTAGATTTTCTTTGAACATTTAGAAGAAGAAATC
>Ga0315914_1003986_pt1 | contig 22197 bp, 7 predicted proteins | sample MpolenodulesMG_FD_203920 | JGI IMG/M metagenome (GOLD analysis project Ga0315914, IMG submission 203920) | Medicago polymorpha root nodule microbial communities from Los Angeles, California, United States - elongated nodules | ecosystem: Host-associated > Plants > Roots > Nodule | place: USA...
AAGTAAAATAGTTCTAGAAGGAAATAAAAACATATTAAATCTAAATAAAATAAACTTAAATATTAAATAAAAGACACTAATTAATGACTCATTATTGACTCATCAAATAGGCCACATCATTTAGTTAGTAGAGATAGTTTTTGCTTTTTTTTAAATAAAAAAAAGAAGGGGATAATTTTTGCATATAAGTACTTAACTTGTGCATTATAATTAGACACGATGAATCAAGCACAAAGCTTATTTATTTTATTTATTTCTTTATCAATTTGTCTTTAGCATTTCTTAGACGTATGGATACATGACATCATGTATCATTTCTTTTAGTGACATTGTTAAACCAATAGTTCACAATGTGGTTTTGTAAGTCAAGAAGTTTGAGGTTTTTCTTTGATGGCAAAATACCCCATACCAACCACCGTGGAGGAAGGACGGGGAAAATAAGACTCCATAAACCCTCCAACACCAGAGCAGACACCCTAGGAGAGATGGACCAAATCTACTACCCAAAAGCAGAGACAAAATAATATGACAGATCTCGAACCCCGCTCAAAGGCACCTAAACCCCGCCCAACCGCAACAAACTATTGATCTCAACAGATAGATGGTTCCATAATCCATTCATAATGGGAACAAGGATGACCAGAGCACATCCCAAAAAACCAGCACCAAGAGACGAAGTGATTTTATCGACCAATTGCTCCACATCAACTATCCTACTAAAGAACACTAGATCATTGCGAGCAAACCTTGAAATACCACTCGAGGCAAAACAACTCCCAAAACACTCTCCCAAGGAAAGAACAACATCCCTGAAATAGTCATAACACATCTCACGAAAAGGACAGACTCCCAAAGTAACCAACTCCTCTAACAACTCCATAACCAAGTTTTGCTTCCAAACAAAAAGGATCTGCCTCCAAAATAAGTTTGAAACCCACATATCAAATACCCAAGATCCTAAAGAGGCTACCAAGACATATTGTTGGTTTGAAATATGGAATAGCCGAGGAAAATTTTCCCTCAGCGGAGCAGACCCACCCCAATGTCACCCCATAAGGAGGTTTGAGCACCATCTATTGTGACTCAAAAAACACCATTTGAAAGTCAATCGCTACCAGTTGCAACATCCTAACCAAGCAAGGTAACCTTTTCCACCATGCATATGTTTTACTTATTCGCCCACTCATCCCTCATTGGATGGACCCTACAAGATTCATATCATAGCGCGCACAAAAAATATCCTTCCACATACATGAACCCTCAGATAAAATCATCCATCGCCACTTACCCAACAAGGCTTGAACGAGTCAATTCTGGTGGCAATTCTTTTAGCAATACCCTACAAGGGAATCAAAGTTTTACATGCATTGTCGATAAAGGCCAATTGACCACTACATTGGTATGAACTCAATATGTTCGTCCAATTCTTACCTTCTAATCCATATTTCCAACCTAGTATTTTTGCTACAGTTGACCCTATGAGGCACCTGGTGATGAATGATACTTCCAACGAGCTAATTTTCAAGTTGGACAGGTACATATGGTACAGATACCACTCGAGGCAATAAGACAAAATGGCATGTCGCAAGTTTCGCAATATGGCAACTACATGTCTCAAGTTAGCGAATATGTCTAGGATTAGCAGAAATACGACACCCGCTTGTGATAGCATACTAACATGTGAGGACACTTGTTAGCATTTCTCTTGTTTTTAAGATGAAAAACAATCTTGTGCATTATGCAAAACACATCTTACTTATTCGATATAGATTTGACTGGTTTGACCTGTTTATCAATCACCAATACTTGACACGATACAGATATGATACCGATACGATTTTTTTCCTTCAAAACTCCCGATACGATACGACTTCGATACGTTATTAAAAATTTGATTTTAAAACTAATAGTATAAGTGCACAATGTATAAACATAACTAAAAATGATAATAAACAAACATTCACATTAATGAAAATGATCAAAACAAGTGACACTTACATAGTTTTTTCTACACAAATTAGAATATAACTAAACATCATCAATGGTAATCGGTGGCAATGGTTGGAAGAGGGAATATCTATCGCTCAGTGGTTGACGAGGAACCCTATTTTTTTGGGGTTAGAAGAGACAAATGTTTTTAACAACGCTGCGAGTCTATGTATTTTTATTTCTTAATCTTTTATTATTTTATTAGAAGGAAATATGTAAGATAGAAGTATCGGTGTCGGAGTATAAGTTGGTCGTATCAGAATATAAGTTAGCAGATACTTTTTTCAATATCAGATACGTGTCGAACACAATTCTTCACCATTTTTAAAGTATCGGAACTTCATCAAGCCTGTTTTTAAGTAGTTGCATGGAAAAACCCTCTCTTTCTCTTTCATCAAGTATTCAATTTCCTTAACTCAACACATACATATAAGTGATAGATACACTAGAGATAGTGAAAACAGTAAAACAAAAGAGAAACAAAGGAAAGCAAGCAATGTCAGGTGTATGGGTATTTGACAAGAAAGGTGTGGTGAGGTTAATAACCAACCCAACAAGAGAATCCTTCGAGCACAAGACAGAACCAACAACTCATCCAGGAACAGCAACAGCACCAGGTGCTAGACCAAGAGTTCTTGTATACCTTCCAACAAACCAAGTCATTAATTCCTTCTCTCAACTTGAGCAACGACTCACTGAACTTGGTTGGACTCGTTACTCTCACTCTCATCTTCCTGACCACATCCAGTTTCATCGTTCAGACACATCTCCACACCTTCTCTCACTCCCAAGAAACTTCTCTAGTTTTAAGCACTTTCATTTGTACGACATTGTTATTCAAAATCGTTCTTTCTTTCAAGTTCGTGACCCTACTTCTTAGTTCTAACTACTAAGCCTATACATAGCTTCATTTTGTCCTTTATCATCATCTTGATCGTGCATTGTTAGTTAGCTAGGAAAAAAATTCCTCTTGCCCTATGTTCCCACCCTAGCTGTATACATAGACATGTATAACATGCATTGTATCATTTTGATGAACAAGTAATATATAATTTTTCTGCCTCCTTTGATTGAATTGAAAACTTCATGATACCACGATCATTGAGTAATTTATTCGTTGGTAGTGATAATTAGCTTTTTAATTAGTATTTTTTCAGTTTAGGTTTAAATATTTTATCCTCATGGTTATGTTGGAGCTTTGTTCTCCTGATTAGTTTTTATGATTAACCAAGTTTAAATGTAAATCCTTGTTATGCAATCATCTTTTTGGTAGAATGCAATTATTTCCTTTCATAAGCGTATTTCTATATTTCTATACAGATGTATGTTTTTGAAGACTGTAAAATTAATGGATTTTTTGTACCCAAAAAAGAGTAAATTTTTTAAAAATATAAAGTGAGTTTTGAAAGTATATATGTGTATATGGAATTAAAGAGTATCTACTCTTGTTGGATATGATTGTAAAAGTGTTTACATCGAATTTATATAGAATCACCGAAATTTCCAAAATTTGAAGAACTATAACAGTAATTTTTTTAAAGAAATATGGAATTTATTAATAATTTTACTAAATTAAAAATATTATTCATCATGTATCATGCAGTACTTCTTTTTTTTTAGGGGAGTATCATGCATATTAATTACTTGAAAATAATTGCAATATTCAGAATTTGCTCTTCCCTCAATAAAGGAAAAGAAAAGAATTTGCCCTAAACCCTTTTATTAATGTGATAAACTCTAATAACGTATCTATTAATGAAGCGAACAAATTGATGTATCTTCATTTTTTATGTTTTGATGTAAACCTTCAGTTTTATTCATATGACTATGGTCAAGAACCAACCAACAATGCAACTAGTTAGTTACTACTTACTATTCACAACTGATATAATTAAGTTAGAAACGAACTAGTGGCGTGGCTGTAAATAAGCAAAATACTGATCTAATCGTTGAAATATGTGAACAAGGATTCTCAAGTCATGCGTTTCCTTTCCCTCTTGATTGTGAAACTTGCCATCTTCTGTAAAAAGCTGAATTAGATGATGCAACACAATAGTAGATTATATAAATAAGCTGGTAGCTGTCAACCTCTCAAGCTGCAGTGTAGTGTGCACTTTGTACTATCTTATATATTTTTGTATAAAAAATATCATCATTTTGGGTCTATAAAGGCTACTCAAGTTATAGCTAGACTCTACTGTATGGTCATTGAGCTATAGCCTATAGCTGAAATTTCTTGGACTAGCTATGGGGAAGGGGGATGATAAACATTTTTTAATTGGATTTATTTAGGATTGGATTTATTTTTTAAGGGTTTGACTAACAAACGTTTAAGTGTATTGATTAGGAATTTTGTTAATAGAAATTTTGTTTTAAAAATACAAATTTTTACTCTTATATTAGCAATAGTTACGCAATTTTTTGATGTAAATTTACTTATTAAGGTACAACGACCCAAAAATACTCATTAACATTCTCTATTTTTTATTTAGGCCAATTTTTTTTTTTTAAGTTTGACAAAAATGTCATTTTACTCAAGTTTTTTAAATTTTTAGTTGGTCCTTATTACCTTTTCACTGACCAATTTTTTTTTTTAATTTTTTATATACTAGAGTTTAGCTAAACTCTATTAGTATATAAAAAAATAATATTGTGAAATTATTTATTAAAACCAATGAAATTTTTAATATACTTTTCGTTAAAAAAATGATTTTGATATTTTTGAATAAAAAAGTAGCCTATTTTCAATCAAAACTAAAACATTTACATTTTAAAAATAATTAAATATTCAAAAAAGTTGAGTGCATACTTTCAACTATTTCCTAACAGAATAATTTTATTTAATATTCTTTAACAAGAGTCCTAAGGGTATTTTTTTTACCATTTTTCATGAAATAAAATAGGAGGCAAAATTGTATCCAGCTCATTTTTTTTTCAAATAATTTAGTGGTTAAAAATTTACATTTTTTAAAGTGAATAAGTGTGGTGTCTAAAGTTCAAACCTCGATCCTTAAATATATTATGTATTTTTCTTACCAACTGAACTAAATTCACAAAAACAATTTATAGATTTTTTATTATATGACGAAAGTCATTTGTATTTTTTTAGAAACCAAAAATCATATGCGGTGGTTTAAATTAGATATTCATAGCAAGTCAGTTTTTAATTTTTTTTTTGGTTACAAATTGATCTTTTAATCAGAAAATATGTGCAACGTGATCCTATTTTCATCATGTTCAATTAAAAAAGTGTTTATACATACACATAATGTTAAGTTGATAGGTCCAATTCACCGCTCTCAAATTTAAGGTTCATAGGTGTGTTATTCTATCTTGATTTCAAACAAAATACATCAATTACTTTATTTATAATATTGTTGATGAAATATTTATTTGTAACATTAGGCTTTAATTAAAAAACAAAAAGAATAAAATGTGCATAAATAATCATATTTGATGTCATAAACATTTTTTGACCTACCACATAAATGTTAAATGGTTCATAAGCACTTTTTAAAAAAGATTACTGAAAATGAATAAATATGTAAAAAATTTATGACTTAAATGACTAATTTGTAACAAAAAAAAAACTTAAAGAAAAATACTAACGAATATCCTGAGACAAAAAAAAAAAGTTTAGCTAGCGACAAATATTATCAAGAAAGTCTGTGAATACAAATTCAACCAATACAAAAGCTCGCTTTTGCGGAATTCACGGGATCCGGTGGAAAAAAAAAATGCTAGTCAATAATATTGAGTTACTGAAACACACTTTCGGGATAGTTCTTTGAACATTTTGTCGCTATATATTATTTAAGAAAAATGCTAACGAATGACATAAATCACCCTTTAAAGCTCATAAATGGCAACTATTTATGAAAACGTGTTTATTCAATGAATTGAAAATTGAAATATTTGAGTTTTTTTAAAGAATAATTGTTTATTTTGGAAAACTTAAAGGGTTATCCAAAGATACTCGTTAACAAGACTTTTTTTTGTCAAGTAGTTTAATAGTTAAAAATTCATTTTTTAAGATAAATAAGTTGAATGTTAGGGATTTCAACCCTGACCTTTGCATACATTATGTAATGTCCAATTTGCAAGGAAAAAAACTTATGGCCTATTTGGTTTGACGTTTAATACATATAACTCGGGTCCCAAGACTCTATTCACCGTGATTTCAATAAGCTACGAATTCAAGTTTCTAGTTGGACGTGCGGCCACGTCCATCCCACCACATAAACAACCAAGTTCTTAAAAATAATTTCGTTATAGACATCCATTTTAAAAGATTAAGAGAGGTATTTGACTTTATTTAGAAGAAGATGGTAATTTATACTCCCTCCGTGCACATTTAAAAACAAAAAACAACTTTTTATTAAGTCACATTTATAGATTAGATGTACTAGTATTCGATGAATTTAAATAGTATTTTTTGTTTATAAATATAACATGAAGAAGTATATGCTTTTTATTTTGTTAGTAGAATGTTATGGAGTACTCAAAGGACAACCGTTAAGTAACCATGACAAATAAATTTTTATAATAAAAGGTATAGATTTTTATCAAAAATAAAACTTATATTTTTATAATAAAATTTATATGACGTATAGTCAAAATTTATACTTTGTTGACTCCTATTCAGCCGTGGTCCCCACTTTTAAAACATACATAGAACAAAGTTATATCACTTTTTGAATGGCCCACTATGATGGGGTCTTTTGGGGAATGAGAGATTTGCAACGACGAAGTACGAAAACAGAGAGACTCAGTGAAGTGAATCACACCTTCTGATTTGACACCTCATCTGGCTCATATCACAGCAGCCTGCGAAGTTGTACCAATAATTCCATTCATACTCAAAGTCTCCTTTTCTAAGTTGTTATTTTTAAAAACAAAGATATCTTTTTACATGTAATTATATAAATTAATCTCTCAAGTTTGGTTGAACTAGAATCCAAAATATTAGTTAAATAAAAAACGCATCTGTTATCTCATCTAAACAATTTTAGATTCTATGTTGCTATTTGATAACGAAGTTTCTAACAATAACAATTGAGTTTCTATGTTTTTGATAAATTTAGCAAAATAAACAAAGATAAAGTTTTTGGCTTAAAGTCTCATTTATCTAAGACTAATACAACAACCAAATGTTTTTAGGCAAAAGCTAGTAGTATTATTAAAAGTTTTTACCATACATTAAACTCTCGGTCACAATTAATTAATTCAATATGTTTAAAACAATTAATCAATGAACAACATCTCTAATTCCAATGAGAAAATTTAGTGTTATTGATTCTATAAACACAACTCAATTGGTAGTTATAAAGACAATTTTATGTAGGAATTAAGGATGAAACTCAGATTTAATACTTCTTCACATTTAAAATGTGTGAGCTCAACCCATTAAACTACTTAACAAAAAAAAAATCAAGTGTTAACAATGAATTATCTCTTAAAATCAATTATGTTGTGTGAGGTTTGACGTTGGGTGGTGTCTTTATTGGTACTTTGATGTACGAGATGTAGGAGCTTATTTTTAGGTGTTTCGTCTATATACGATGTCCTTTGTTTGCTTCTTTCATGCTCATCCTGTTTCATCTTGAGCACCTATATACAATCCATTTCATTGAATTTAGAATCTTTTTCATTATTTTTTTTATCAGACAATGCAACACATTAAACACAAAATATAAAGAATAAACATAAGCGTCAAATTGCATTAACTAGGACTCATAGATTACATAGTTCAACTAATACATAGAGGTCCATCGTTCAATCATAATCTAATTAGTTTTGCTACCACGATAATCCTTAACATAATCAAAGGTTTAAAGAACAAATCGTTCAATGGAGACGGTAAAGGTCTTCAATCTTATTGACAATGGTAGAAAATCGCCACCTTTGGTCGCTTGAATCACTCAATATGCCTTCACTCGACCAAAATTTGAAACCCTTGCATATGGCTGAAGTTTGGAACTTATATGCAAAATTATCAACTCTTGCACTCGTGTTGCGCACATGTTTGTTTTCCTCGTGCGTATCCTTCATTTATGCGTTGTCATGTATTGATTGCCAATACACGCTTCACGCTTAGTGCCATGCACATTGTGCATGATCCAATAGCGAAATCTCTTTCTCATTGATCAGAAATGTGTCGCGCGTAGTGCCTTACACCTCATGCATGTATAGTAGCGAAATTGTGTTCCACTTCAATTCTTCAACTCTAATGGAGAATAAACCTTTTGACTTGCAGTCGACACTTTGGACATAATATTTTTTAAGTTGTCTGGACTTCAATTCTTAATTGTAAATAGTTTTCATATAGAAAGTCTAATATAGTCACAACCCCAAATCAAAAAGATTTAGGCACACTCAAATAAAATGAAAATATTAAAACAAAAATAAACCAGTCACATCAACTAACATCATTTAATTTTATTCTCATTTAACTTTTTCTATGTTTTGTGAGTGTGCCAAAATCATTTCGATTTGGGGTTATGCCCATCTAAGACTTTCTCCTTCATCGAATCAACTTGCGGTTGCTGGTTATCTCAAATAAAATATTGACACCTTACAAAGTTGTTTGGTTGAAAAAAAAATACAATGAATTACAATGATTCTTTTTAATCCATGAAATACTTTTCATATACTATAAGTAACTCAATTAGAAACCTTTAAAATACAAAAATAGAATGGTAAAGAGACCGTAAAATACTAAAAAATCATTTTATGCACGAACTAACCTAAATTCCTATTTTTGATGAGTTTTTTTTTTTGTTACAATTGTTTCCTATTTTTGATGAGTTAAAAACGAGACTTCACTTAAATCCGAAAAAATAAATTGCTATGCGATCAAAGTCAATAAATTTGTAAAAAATAAATAAAATGCTCTAATTTCCTAAAAAAAAAAGAAGCTCTAATGTCACATATTAGATAGACTAAATTGCACATCTTCACAATAGCGGAAAATCATAATTATATAGTATATCATGTCAAGAACAAAAAACGCTAAATCTAGTTGCATAAATTTATGTCACCATATATAATATAAGGATAAGAAGGTGTGATAAAACTTATCTCATAAAGAAATCCTCTTAATCTTGATTTGATACTCTTAAATGTCTCTCTTGATTGATTATAAGATAGTATTTTTCCCTTATTCTTTCTCAAGCCTTGATAGATAGGTATACATTGACAACGAGCCTCTCTCGTTGGAGACATGCCATAGGAAAGTTACTCTAATATTCAAATCATTGCTTATATGTCTCAAGACATGTATTTATAAAGTGGAGAGTGAACCTACCATTTCATGTAGGATTACGATGGTTGTATCAATTCTTTTATGAATAGTTGTAAGATGTCAAACCACACTCTTTCATGAAGAGTTGAAATGAGTACATCCATCATGAGTTCATTCAACTATTTGCAACACTATTTAAACACATACAACATGTGATGACCAATATTCATGATCACAAGATTAATGTTTCAAAAACCCGTTTAGATATTATTCAACCAATATTTAATAAATCAACAAAAGACCAACATTTACAAATAAATTTTTTAACAAAATTTTCATATATAGCACTAGGTTTGTAAAAATTAAAATTTATGATGCTTTTCCAAATTACACCAACTCAATGGCTATATATTGCTTTGCCTTAAACTTAAGGCATCAAAAGGTTGATTCAAGTCATCGAAAAATCAGTATCGTGCTCAAGAGATTACATCAATCAAAATTGTACTACGTAATCTCATATCAAAGCAAGATTGATTATGAACACATTAAGAAGATCAAATATTCACATCTTCTCCTCAAACATAAGTGCACCGTAGAATCCTTGGAGGAAGTAGTTTCAAGTTGAAGAGCGTTTTGACAAATTATAATATACATATATATGGCCTTTGGAAGATTACATCAGAAAACTAACAGTGAAAGGTAGTATTAAGCTTTCCATCAGAAGACTTCAGCAAAAAGGAAATAAATGGCAAATTGAACCTTGTGTCTGACGGCAAATTTGAGCAGAAAGAAAACTATAAGAGAAACAATTCATTTGTTGTGCCTAAATGTTGTGAGTGGTATAAGCCAGGTAAGTATCTATTGCCATAATTTTGTGACCATTAGGTAAAACTTTCGAAAACGCTTTATCACAATTTTCATAAGATCTCCAATATAGTTTATAAAATCAAGTTATAGCATATACAAATATTATTTTATTTTTTGTTATAAAAATAACTTATACAAGCTTATATTGCAAGCATTTATCATGATTAGGGTTTGTGCTATAAGGTGCAAATAAGTTGTTTATCTAAGTTGATCCATATTCAAAAAACGATTGAATGCTGAATGCTCTGTTTGGGAAGATGTTTCTACTAACTTAGTAGATAACTTGTATCGTATATGCTTGTATAATTAAGAAAGAAATTGAATGTTAGATAAATATCATTTCTAAGGAACTTTTATAATGTTTTTTCATATACTACAAAGAGTGTTTGAGCTAATAGTGAGGAATAATGTTGATTCAAAGTTGTTGACTTGAGCCAATCAGCGCTTGAGCTAATTAGTGAAGATTATGTTACAAGTAGTTTATAATTACTGAGGATTAATATTGGATTGCATAGTCACATTCAAGTGATCTTCATCATATCAATTCATACTTAAACAGTTATATGATAACTAACTTGTAACAAAAAAAAAAACAGTTATATGATAATAACTATTGTCAAAATAAAAATAAACTCAACTAACCACTTCTCCAACTAAGAAAAAGAGGTTGAGGAACCATTCATAAAACTATGACACTTACTATAGATCTTGTATCAGACACAGATGCTCTAACCCAAAATTGAATGAAGTCACAATAGTCTAGAATTAAGTGATGACTGCTTCTTTTCCCATCCATGAGTTCTCATGCACTCTATGTAATTTGGATTATAAAATACTAATGGCATAAACATCCATAAAAATCTTTAAAAATACGTTGAAATATCTCGAATTTTATAATCCGAATAGGGTGTGCGAAAAATTTATAGGGTGAGAAAAGTAATGGTCTTAAGTGATAGCCATCAAAATGACGACCCTAGTGACTTTGGCCCAATAAATCAATAATATTGGTGTTATCTTTTCCCCACCCTCACTACCAAAACATTCCTCATGTTCTCAAAAGTACATTTCGATGTGATACACATTATCTAAAAGTGTATATTTGAACTTTACAAAATTAATATTCTCTTCAATTTGGACCAAGTACATGTACATTTTCGTTTATATAAAGAATTAGAGTATTACTTTTTTTGAAATGTCAACATTCAAACTCATGTCAGGTAGAAAAAAGTCGAACAACACTCCTACTTGCTCCTCATTATTTTTCCCCTTAAAGATGGTTTGACAATTTGGTTAGAGCATTTGTCAAAGAGTGACCCAAAAAAAGATGTACAGCTTGACAAATCATAAGGGTCCAAATTAATAAATAACATAGAGAATCATGTGGAGTGGGAGTACTATCTAAAGTCAAAAGATTTTGCAACCACATAATTATCTAGAAGGACAAGGTTCAGTAGTACTGAAACACAACATTCAGTAATTACAGTTTTATATGATGTTGTGAATTCGGACTCAATTCCAAACTTCGCATTAATGAAATTTAGATTCATGGAACAAGTATCAATGACAACCAACAACCAAAATTAACCACAAGCAACAACAACAAGTGCATAGCAAAACCACAATCACACCAAAGAATAAACAAGATAAAGAGAGTAAAGAAAAGATAACAACATCAAGAAATGTTCACCCAGTTCGGTCCAACTTGACCTACTATGGGGGAGAGATTGATCCCTCCAATCCACTATCAATGAGTTCTTACAAAAGAGATACAAATGGGTTACAAGAAATTAGCTTCAACAAACTCACAAAGAACAACCCTAATTTCTACACATTTTTCCAATCTCACCAACGAACAAGACACTCAATGATTTTCACTCACCAAGGTGTTTACAATTGTTTCGCAACTCTAGAATCTAACCCCTAAAAGAGAACCAACCCTTAGCCTTTGATTTCACTAAAGATCTTCTCTTTTGGGTTCACATCACCCAAGTTGCTCACAAAAGACACTCATGTGTTTTGTAACCCCATGAATCTTCCCCAAAAGGTACCAACCCTTTTCCAAGAGCCCCCTTTTTTGGTTATTCAAGATTCACATCTTGAAGCTTTGAACCTCACCCAAAGACCCTCAACCTTTAGTATCTAAAACCCTAAAATTTCTCTCCTTTGGTTTCCATGAGATTCACCAAGCTTACCCACCAAATGGGTCATGGAGTGCTAAAATAGAGTTTCAGATCTGTCAAAATCGTGTCACGGTTCATTGTGTACGACCCAAGGTACACAAATCTTATCCACAAATCGTGTCACGTTTTCCCAAATCGTGTCACGATTTGGCTTCAGGAGCAATCTTACATTCGACATCAGAAATCGTGACACGGTTGCCAAATCGTGTCACGATTCTTCACTTTCTCAAATTTCAATTTTTGAGTCACATCTCAACATATGATTTTATATCCAAAATATGTATCATATTCCAAATCAATTTCAACTATTCTTTCACATAACAATAAGAAGACATATCTTGGCCAATGTTTTAGCCTATAGTCAGAATTATGTATACATGAAAGAAAGCAAGAAAGAATCCATACTAACAGAATATAGCATCAGCCTTCAAATGAATTTAGTATTATAGCAATCGTGTGTTACAAAATAGTTTAGGAGAAATCACACCCTAATACAGACTACAACAAAAATGAGCCAACCATAGCAGTAATACAAAAGTACAAGCCTGGCTACCTTCCCTTCCCAGTTACTTTTACTAGTTACAAACACTTGACAGAACTCGGATAACACTCGATATTATTTGTCGCTGGACATCGGCAATCTCAGGTAGAAATGTTAAGAGAAGCTTGGTTCTTGTGCACAAGCTGCTCCAAAGTGCTAACAACTTCATCCATGTTAGGCCTGAAGGATTTTTCTGATAGGCATTTCAAAGCAAGGGAGGTTACCTTATAGGCTTCAACCGCTGAACACTGCCCTTCAAGCCGACTGTCTAACACCCTCAAAACCTTGCGTTTGTCAGTGAGATACGGTTTAGCCCATTGGACCAAGTGGTGTTCTCCATATGGTTTATTCTTGTTAATTACCCTCCTACCACATACCATTTCAAGCAGGACAACTCCAAAACTATAGACATCACTCTTAGTAGTAAGAAGACCTACACTAACAATGTTTTTAGCTATTAACCTTAATCATGAAAAAAATTCAAGCCTCGCAAAGAATAAAGATAAATTAGTCTTAAGCAAGGCAACTGAGCTGAATCTAGAATAACTTAAAAAAATTAGAAAAGGAGAAACGCGAAACTAAAATATGGTTTGGGAACATGAACTGGAAAATACCTGAATCTACATATTCAGGAGCTGCATATCCGTTATTTCCCACTAACGTGTTGGTGAAGATGTGACTTTTGTCACCTGTTGGACCATCCCTTGCCAGCCCAAAATCAGAAAGCTTTGCATTATAATCCTGCAACCAAATCCAGAAATATGTATCTGAGACATGTTATCCCAATAATCTCTTAAATTTATCAATCCTATTTCTTTCTTTATTTATCAGAAGCAAAAGACTAAAAGTCTACAATTCTACATACAGAATCCAACAAGATATTTGAAGTCTTAAAATCCCTATATATCACTTTGTTTTCAGCACTGTGCAGAAATGCAAGCCCTTTGGCAGCGTCGAGAGCAACCTTCAGACGGAGGCTCCATGAAAAAGGTTGAAAATATGATCCTCCTGTTTCAAATTTCAATAATATTGCTAATCTTAAACAAACTTCTTCCGAAGTTAAAAACTAAGGGAAAAGATGGGAAAGGAATAATAACTCACTCCTGAACAAGTGATTCTCCAAGCTTCCACGAGGCATAAACTCATAAACGAGAAGACGGTGTTCACTTTCAAGGCAATAACCGATCAATCTCACTAAACGAGGATGAGAAAACCTTCCAAGGTAGTTGACTTCAGCCTAGAAGTGAAAACAGAAACATAGTAAGGCAAACTTGTATTGTCTGCACACCCAAAAATAATTACTAACATAGTATTATTGAAACTGTGGTTTTAAATGTAGGGGTGTATACTAATTCAGTGTGGTTAGAAGAAAAAGGATGAAACAAAGCAACTTGAGATTTGCTTCTTTGAATCATTAATTAACCATAGTACCTTGCCAGCTGACCAAACAATTGATAATTAAGAAACTATCTGCTGCTTAATTATCAAAAGCAAATGATTTAAACAAGTATATTAAACTAACCAACCACTCCTTGTGACCTTGGAAGCTTTCTTGATTAAGACTTTTGATAGCAATAACAATGCCAGTGCCAGTCCCAGGTGTGGCAGCAGCCAATGAATTCTCATCAATCCAACCCTTAAAAACTGCTCCAAAACTACCTTCTCCTAACACATTATCTGGACGAAAATTTCCAGTGGCTGTCGAGAGTTCTGCATAGGTATAACTCTTTAAAGTGGATGACGGCAAGATCTCACCCTCACTTTGAGCGGTCTGAGGTACTGATACAACGGAAACCTTATTGTTTGAATTTAACCCTGCCAGTTAAAACTTTCATGAACATCACTTGAAAAGTAAACATACATTGAGCTATCAAACTAGATCTTCAAGTGTGTTCATACAATGAAATACATCGAATTTGGCATCTTGAGGGAGAAAAGATTCAACATTAAGCCTCATGAACACCACGTTATGAAAATACTATTACTATTGGAGCCAATATCTTTAAACAAAACAAATTAGCATCAAATTTAACAAGATAAAGGAGTTAAGGAATTTTTGAATATTGAAACTTAGAAACCAGGGCTAATAAGTTCATCTCATATCTGTGGACCAAAAACATAAACATAAGCAAAAGAATGTCATTCTCTCTCCAAAAAAAAAAAGCAAAAGAATGTCATTAACAAATCAAAGGAGTTAAACAACTCGAAGAGGAAGGAAACCAAACATAAATCAATTTTACCAAAAGCATATTCTCCATGCAGTCTTTTTAAAAACACAGAAGGTAAAGGAGGAATGATCAAACTTGGAGAAAATAAAAGGAAATGAGTGGTGATACCTTGACTCTAGGAATAACTCTTACATGAATTACTCAACTTAACAAGTCATTATAAACAAGTATGAAGCACGAACTCTAACACAACACGACATGTCGACATCCCTAATGTAAAAAGCACAGGACAATGACATCGCTACATATATCATACGACTCGGACACCGACACGTGTCGAACAATATGACACGCCTGATCCTTACGGTGTCTGTGCTTCATATATAAACAATAAATTTCATTGATTCAACCGTTTATTATTGCCACAACGTATTAATACTCAAATACTCAGTTGTGAAGTCAGACTCAAAACTCACAAAAATAAACTTAGATGTGCGGAGCAAAAGGAAGTAGTAACCAATATCAAAGTAGTCTCAAGCAACAATAACAATTACAATAGGAGACCTATACAGTGGCGGAGCCAGAATTATTATAAAGCCTGGGCAAAAAAAATTTGCAACACATTTATAGGGGTTTATATAAGAAATTGCAAGCAAATAAAACAAATCTAAAGAAATTTCCCAATTTATAGGGATTTATATAAGAAATTTATAGAGATTTATATAAGAAATTGCAAAAAATTTGGGCCGGAGCCCGGGTGAGTGCCCGGGGTCGCCGGGCCTTAGAACCGCCCATGGACCTATACCTAATCTAGTAACCGAGTGTAAAGCACAAACCATTAACAAACGATAAAGAGAAGAGAAACCAACACACAAAGATTTGATCATCTAGTTCGGCCCAATAATGACCTACGTCCTATGTTGCATTGGTACGGGTACGATATCTGGTAATACGACAATTTTAGAAAAAGTAAGGTACGGGTATGTCAATAAAATCATAAGTTTTGTTATAGAATATAACATGAAAGAGTTAAATTCTTCGATTCACAACAAAAAAATCACAATAAAAGTTTTAAAAGTCGAAATTTAGAGTTGGTTACGGTAATAAAGAAACTCAAACACACAAATAATATTATATTGTTATATTAATGTATAAGAGAATGCCATAAATTTCAATCACAATACAATAATGAGCAAAAACGAAGTACCGTACGTGTACCTGGGTACTTTATCGTTTTACAAGTACCCGTGCTTCATAGCCTACGTCTGGAGGAGAGAGATCTCTCCACTTCACTATCAACATGACCGTCCCAATTAAAACAGAGGCCGCACTCTAATATTAAAAATGGACTCCTAATAAAAAATAGTGGTGATTTGAACAATTACAAATGAACAATAAGCATTGTTTTGATTTGTTTTTTGTTGGGTTGCATACGGGGCTGCCCCATTTTCTCCTTTTTTTTATCAAATAATAAATGTTTGATTTAGATTTACGTACTATTATAACAAAAGAAAAATAAACCCTACATCCCAATACTCATACTCGTAACCCTACAAATATTTGAGGCCCCCATAAATTGGAGGTCCGACTTCATAGAGCTCCTTACTCTTGCCCAAAGACAGGTTTGACTATCAATGAGTTCTTTACCAAGAGATATAAAAGGGGTTTTAGAAATTAGCTTAACAAGCTCTCAAAAACAAACCTAATTTCTGCCATTTTCTCGAATCTTTTTCATGATCAAGATACTCAACGAATTTTACTCACCAAAGTGTTTACAATTGTTTCCCAACCCAAGAATCTCACTTAAAACACTCAACTCTTAGCTTCTAAATTCCCTAATGCTTTGTTTGCGAGTTTGGAGGGGAAAGGAGGGGATGATTTAGAAAAAAAAGAAAGGAGTAAGTGGAAGAAATAGATGACATTACGAGGAGGGGATTTAGATGGCTTATTTTTCTCAAAATATAAAATCTTCCTCATTTGAGGAACTAAAATATTGTATTGGATGAGGGTTTTTGGGGGGTTCGAGAGAGTTTATATGAATTCTTCAAATTTAATACACGTTGTTATAATATTCTTAAAATTAAAAATATATTAGTCATAAGCATAAATTTACCGCTCTTTAAAAAAATACTCTTTCAAAAAATGTGAAAAATTTCTCAATTTTCCCTTATATTTTTGTCCCCCCCAAAGCTCTTCCTCCCCCTCTCATCCACTCCAAACTCCCAAACAAAACCTAAAAGTTCTCTCATTTAGTTTAATGAGATTACCCATCAAATGAGTCAAATAATGCTTATAAAGTGCTCACATTCAGGGAAAATCACTACACAATTTGTTTGGACCGCACCACGATTTCTCCAAAATCGTGCCACGTTCTTTACGAACCAAAAGTCAAAACATGCTCCCAACATCACCAAATAATGACAATTGCTCCAAATCGCGCCACAATTTTCCATAACTTCGAACATCAATTTTGAGTAACTTTTCTAGCACACACAAAATTTTATATAAATATGAAATTCGTACAACAAATGAGAAGGGAAGGGAAGGAAGCACACAAGAGGAAAGAAATGGAAGAACATACATACCAGTGTTACAAGGAAGTTCAGTTTTAACTTGAGCGCTCAAACAAACTCCCATGTTTAACTGCAAAAACCATGAAAGTTGAATTGAAAATAAGAAGTAACTAACAGAGAGAGCGAGTGAGAGAGGTGAAGATGAGATTGCTTCTGGGCTAAGTAAATAAATAAACAGAGAGATGGAATTATTAGGTAATGCCTTCACGCGGGAATCCACTTTGTGGACTTCCAACATTTTGCTCCATTATTTCATACTACTAATTTTCACTTGCTTCACCACTTTCTTTTTAATTAATAATAACATATTTAATATTAAATGCATAAGTTTCTATACAAAATTACTTTTTCTAACTTTTTAACATATTAAAATTTGCACGTGATGGAAAACTCTTAATAATAATAGAGTAGTGCTAAAAATTACGAAAGAATTAGCACAAGAAAAGCAAGAATGGGTGCGTGTAATGTTTTGGTTAAGCTAAATATTAGGATCTCAAACTTAAATGAAAATCAGGCGCATGTTTTGTGAAAATCAACGGTGCACGATGCTTTCGTGCATTTCGTTTTTTAACGTCCCGTAAGAATAAGCATTTCGAATAATAATCATAATAGAACTCTCATCAACTCTTCTATAATAAAGTAATAGATTAATATTTTCGACTTCCTAAGTCTAACAAAAATTGATGTAAAATCCTAATTTTAAATTAAATATATCAAATTTTATTGTTCAAACATTTTTTTATATATATAAGATTGAAGATAGTAATTTTTTTTATACAATTAAATATATAAATAATTAAAATTAAATAGAAAAATTAAATTGTCCTTAAATACAGTTATATAATACAATTGGAAGAAAATAATTAATATTACATTAAAATACCTTTTAAGTTTTAACTCCATTTCATGAAGCAACTAAGAAAGAGAGAAAGTGAGGCTTCAACAAAAAAGAAAAAAGAGACTGAGAGGGTCGTCTTTTTGGGGTTAAATTAATAAAAAGTTAAGATTAGAAAAAGAGTTGGAAAGGTACGAGGAAGGTGAGTGTGGTGCTGTAACATACAGATTTAAATCATAGTAGCAGTCATGAAATGGGTAAGCTACTAATACGAACCTGCTTGGTGGTGTTAAAGAAACTTCTAAGAGAAATACAAACAAAAAGAGTTGAGTTTCTTTTGGGTGAATAAAAAATGGTTTAGAATAGTAAGAGAGAGTGTTTAAAAAATGGATTAGAATACTATACGAGGGAGTGTTAAAAAAATGAAGAAAAAAAATGTTAATATTTTAATTGTTAATATTATCGGCATTGAAGGACTATTTTAATGTCAAAAATTATTTTGACTAACATAGTGCAAAATTAAAGACTAATTTAAATTTTTAATACATGGAGAAACTACTGTGACGACTCGTTACACATTTGATATCAAAATCATTATTATCCCAACGATTTGTGATGGTTAAGGTCTAGGAGAGAGGATTGATTCTTCTCAATAACTTATTGTTAAACAACCTCAAACTCCACATCAGCACACTCCCATGGTAAAAATGTGCAAAGCACAAGGATATGCACAATGGATGGGATGAATATTCATTCATTGAAAATATAATAATAGATGGATTATATGATTTTCATGTTAATACTGAATTGATTTTTTTAAAATAACTTTCAGTTAACTATAAATGGATTAATTGATTGTTTGATCCATCAATTATAATCAAATTCAAATCTATTTATTTTGCCACCCCTATATTCAATAATATGAGTGGTATAAGCCTTGTAAGTCAGAAACAATATCTATTCAAAGAGTGATTGAAAGAAAAGCTGCATGTACCTACTAAATAACCAAACTCTTTTTTCACATAAATTTTTATTTGTCTCAAGCTAATTAGTGAGAATTGATGTTTCCAAAATTGTTGAAGCCTAAACACGCTGGGAAAAAAAGTATTTGTTACTGATAAACCAAAAGAAGCTTAAAAAAATGTGTTGTGTTGTGATGATGGAGAGGCAATATAGTATACTCTGACTTAAGCCTGCTGGAAAGATGCTTAAAACTGTTTATCTCTTTCTCCCCTTATTACTTCTTCCATCTTCGAAACTGTATAGTAAAAAATAAATCTCTTATCCCTCTTTTGCAAATCTACATAACCAAACATAAATCTCTACCAAAACAAAGGCAGTGTGTTGGCTATGGCTCATAGGTTCTGTTAGAAGTTGTTGTTCTAACACAATGTTATTTTAGTAAATGCTTTAATTCCATTTGTCAACCACTTTAGTTTTAATTTTGTGTGTTATAATATCAGCCACTTTTTATGATGTCAAAATTTTAAATTATCTTGGAATGTATAGCCACTATCAAGTAAAGACGGGTGATTATCATAAAACACCATCTTGATCGGGACTTCAATTGTTAATTGTAAACAGTCTTCACCTATGTAACATCCACAAAAAGAAAATATTGACACCCTACAAAGTTGTTTGGTTGGAAAGGGTCTGTTTGGTAAGACCAGAAAACGAACTTATGGCTTATAGCTTATAAGCTCGTAAGACTAAAAAAGTCCTGTTTGGTAACTGTTTTTCATCAAGAGCTTATAGCTTATTTACTAGCTTATAAGCTTATTTTTCAGACGCTATTTCAAGTAGCGTTTGAGCTTATAGCTTATAGCTTTTTATTTCTTCTTCCAATTTTACCCTTATTATTTTATTTGAAATCCATATTTACCCTTTATACCTTATTGTAATTTAAAATAAACTGTGTATGTTATAAATGCAGTCATTTACTTTTTTGACATTTTGAATGCACTCATAATGATTCAAAATAAATATAATAATTCAATAATTATCCTTTTTTTTTCACGATAACCATGCATCATTCTTTTTATAACTGACCATCGTTTTTTATACGTATGTCGTCCAACTCTAAAAAAAAGTGTACAATCCTTTGAAAAAGTGTAAAATCGTATAACATTTTTTTTTATTCAAGTATAGATAATACATATATAGTTTTTTTCGAAACAAATACATATATAATTTTGGTATAGATAATGCATATGTAGTTTTTTTTTCGAAACAAATGCATATATAATTTTGGTTTATAATATTTCATATAGATCGTTAAAAAATACATATAGATGATAATACCTTTCCTTTTTTAAAATATTAAATAATACATTCCATTGTTATGTTTAGTTTTTGTAAGTATAAACACTTAAATCAAAAAAATAGAGCATAAAATTTTAGCAAATAAAAATTAATTTCATTATATATAAAAAAAGATATTAAATTAATAATTTTTTTAGAGGATATTAAATTAAAAAATTTAAATTACTAAATTATTAATACTTATTATGAATTAAAAATGTCCTTTTATGTCATTTTACATTTACAAGCTAGTTGAACCGATAATTTTACCAAACACTTCAATTAGTTTATCAGCTACTAAACTATCAGCTATCAGTCATCTGTTATCAGCTATAAGCTATAAGTTATCAGCTATCCGCTATTTTTACCAAACAGAGCCAAAAATACAACCAATTAGGATGATTCTTTTTAATCCATGACATGCTTTTTCTAAACAATAAGTGACTCAATTAGAAACTGTTAAATTACAAAAATAGAATGGTAAAAGACTATGTAAAATACCAAAATTCATTTTAAGACGAAACATCATATGTGGCATTTTTTTTTGGCACGAACTAGCAGTTAAAGCTGTTCAAAAAAATGAATTTTAATATTCTTTTCAATTTGCTGTTAAAAAAAATATGTTCTCTTCAATTTGGACCAACTACATGCACATTTTCATTTATATAAAGAATTGGAGTATTTTTTTTATTTTAAATATGAATATATTCAAACTCATATCAGGTAGAAAAAGACGAACAATACTCCTGCTCCTCATTATTTTTTCCTTTAAAGATGGTTTGACAATTTGGTTAGCATTTGTCAAAGAGTGTGACCCAAAATAGATGAGCAGCTGGGTCTAAATCTATGAAGCTCCGATACCTAACACGATACTGATACGATACCGATATGGCGATATGAGAATTTTTCTAAAACTCCTGATACAATACGACTTCGATACGTTATTAAAAAATTAAATTTAAAACTAATAGTATAAGTGCACAATATATAAACATAACTAAAAATGATAATAAACAAACATTCACATTAATGAAAATGATCAAAACAAGTGATAATTAGTACTAGGGGAAATTACACCCACCTCCCTTGAGTTTTATCTAAATGGCACTAACACCCTCTCTAGTTTGAAAACCTACACTAACCTCCCTTGAATTTTCATCAATTAGACAAACATCTCCCTTCTTATTAACACCGTTAAATTTCGGTTAACTTTTAACAAATTGATACATTATCCTATGATATAAATCCAACCTCTCCAACCAAAAAAAGAGAGAGATCTTCGATGCCCAACAATCTCTTTTAATCCAGCATCGAATAAATGGATATTACAAAAAATTGAATAATATGTCTCTTTAATGGATAAGAACCCATATATCTTCATTCCTTTGTCTCTGGTGTTGCACAGTTCTATCCTCTTGTGACTCCATAATTGCAGTTCTTTTAATCATTTGTTCACATTTGAAATTCACATAATTTTTATTAAAACCTTCAAAGCCAAAA
>Ga0315914_1003988_pt1 | contig 22194 bp, 14 predicted proteins | sample MpolenodulesMG_FD_203920 | JGI IMG/M metagenome (GOLD analysis project Ga0315914, IMG submission 203920) | Medicago polymorpha root nodule microbial communities from Los Angeles, California, United States - elongated nodules | ecosystem: Host-associated > Plants > Roots > Nodule | place: USA...
AAATGAATATGGAAATCAACAAAAATGAATATGGAATCAAAGTCATTACTTTGCCAAAACAAAGTAATATTATAGTCTACTGTAGCGATTTTTGAAAATAAAAAGTCAGAATAAACAACTTCAAGTAATATAATATAGGAGAAACAAAGAGGCGGCAAAATTACAGGAAAAAGTGAAGTTTCTAATGATAAAATTATCATCTGGATCAATCAAATTATCTACAATTTTAAAGATGCAACTTTAATATCGTAAAACGTAATAAGCGTACACCAAAAAAAATGAAAAAAGAACTATTATCAATAAATGTACCGCTAATAATAAAAATTAACTGCTATGAGAGAGGAACCTGCTAGGGCGGTTGGGGATTTAAAAAAAATGTTTTAGTCATGTATTTCATTTTTGGAAGCAACAATATTCCAGCTAAAGTAGAAGTAGCATAGCGGTTATAGTTGTAAAGTGAAAGCATATGGTACCTGGTTCAATTCCTTGCAAACTCTTTTTTTTCATAAAAATTACTCAGATGCACCAAAAAAAGCGGGATTAATTAGGACAAACTTATCAGAACTGTTTAACATTTATATATATTAAGATTATTGTAAAACAAAATTAACATGTTCTATTGAAAACATAAAAACACCTATGTTGTGTCATTTTTATTTTACTCATTTTACATGTTATTTTAAGCTTAGAGTTCGAGTACCAAATACCTAACTAAAATTCAACGTTCATAAAGAAAGGTGCCTAACTAAAAACACTTATTGCTCCAAAAAAAAAACACTTATTAATGGATAGAACTTAGAAGATAAAATAAAGTTATCAAACAATATTTACATTTTGTCGTGCAACTATTACGTATTAGAAGTAGACAAGAGTTGGTAGAATAAAAACTAATTAACAAATAATTAAACTTTTTGTTGAATAAAAAACACTTTGTAGGACATAGTAGAGGGGGCACCCTACACACCATAAGTTGCAGGTAACAGGCCCCACAAGTAAGGTCCCCACATCTAGAAGTAAGTATTAGAAGAGGTAAAAATATCAATTAATTACACAAACAAAGTAGGGACCAATTGAGAAAAATGGGTCTAAGTCAATAGTCAATACCCATTTTGCCATTGAATTGGAGGGTCCCAACTCATTACACAACCCAACTCAAAAACCAATAGGTGGATGAATGGAGAGTGTGAAAATATAATGGTGGGTCCCACATGACCTGGCAAAGGGTCCACCACTATTTTTTTCCTTTGTGGTCCACTTTCAAAGTGAGGGTATAGAGAGGTACCCTAACCAAAAACCAGCATGGTCATGACCTCATTTTTGTGCATGAGCCCACATGGAATGAAAGCAGCCGTTGGATTGACAGATAAAAAGTGGGACCCACAAAGTGAGTCGTACGAAAAAGTGGGGCTCACTTACCTTTATATGTGGGTGTGGCCCATTGTTAGCGTGCGCACCACACACATATATAGGGTCCCAATCCTAACCTTCTTCAAACCCTGGCTGGCCCCTCAAAAGGGGGGTGCATGGAGAAATAAAAGTGGAGCCACCCATCACTTTCTGCATCATGTATACGTATGAAATAAGACAAGCTAAGAATAAAAAGTTATGGTCATATTTATTTGTTTTAATTGTGCTATGGACCGAGTATTTATCACTTTTAAGCATAGTCCCATCTAAAATTGTTCTTGTTCTTTTAATAATAATAGTGAAAAAAACAAATTGGATTTGAATTGGAGTTTGAGTTTATCCTATAGGCTATTGAAATAGTCTATTCTATGAGTTGGTGATGTTCCAAATACTTTATTAATAATTGTATATTTTAAAAAGGTTTAAACCCCACGTTCCTTTATAATAGAGATTTTAGAAACCTGCTCACTTGAGATTGGGTTGAGTATAGTGATTTCAAGAAAACTTCTCCGATTGTTAAATCTTACTTTCCATACAATGGGAGTAATTGGATGTGATAATTCTGGTCAATTTTAGTTTCATAAAAGATCACGAGTTTATATCTAATTTTGAGAATCTAGTAGTGCAATGGTATGAATATAAGAGGTTGAACCAAACGATGTTTGGGTCAATGTTGGAGCATGTGAGCGAATAAGGTCGGAAATATTCGATTAGTTTTTTGGATTGGATTTGAACGAAACTTATTTATTAAAAAAACACTTTTGGATGATAGTTAAATTAATTCATTTAACATTTTTAGGTGATAAAAGATATATACCTTTTAACACAAACTCAAGCTCAAGCATGGCCCGGACAGCGAATACGTCGCACGTGTAATATATATTTTCGTGAGCACTCTCTGTTCACAAAAGTGGGTACCTAAGGGCATACCCTTGGGAGTGACTCCCCTCCTAATATAAACACTATTAATGTGTTCTATTATAGGTGCGGCTTTCACTTTTTTCAATTCACACAACACTAGTTCTTCGAATGTGGAACTTTGTGTTTACTCTTCCAACTTTCCATTATTCACTCTAGTGTTTCAACAATCCCCCATTAGAATTTAAAAAATTGTTTCGGGAATAACATCAAAATGTTTCAATAAGGTTGGTAATAAACAAATGTGTCACTAACAACTTGAATTTTTGCATAGAGAGTAAAATTCTGATTAACAAAGCTCATAGCATTGAACTCGATCTCAGACATAGAACCCGCACACAACATTTTCCTAATTAGGTGTATTCTAAAAACATGTGTGTTTATGACGATGCACGTCTATCCCAATTTTAATGAATGCTCTAGATATTCTTCCTCAAAATTTTATAGGAACCGGACTCAATTCCACGTATGTATAAATAAGTCTATCAAGAGTAATCGTGTAGCTACGTACTTCACTCAATATAGAGTATGTGTCTCAATATTTAACTGAAAGGACAACCCGAGCTATTTAACCTATATATTATGATCAATTTTTTGAAGAGCCCAGAAGAAAATAATTATGTAAAATAAGGAGATCAACTTAAGCACAAAATGTGTATAAAAAAAGGTTCAAACCAAAGTCGCAACAAACATTAAACAAAAAGCAAGAAACCATAGATCCCACAACAATATTACAAAGTGAAAAATCCTAAATAGACAGAGGGATTCGTCCACCAAACATAAAAGTCAAACAAAAATTAAGCATATGAACCTTCAAACACCACAAAGAACGAAGTTTCACCCTATCGAGCATCTGAGCATTGGATGTCGGCTTGGCCACAAAGAATGGAGTCTCACCCTGTCGAGCATCTGAGCAATGAAAGTTGTCTTGTTTTAAAAAATCCGCCACATGTTATGCTCCTTTGAAATGATCATCTATACACACGTCAACCAAATAACTTCAAAATAATAATGAATTTTCTTGTATTATGATCGATATTTGTTTTTTTTTTTTTGAGGAATTATGATCAATATTTGTTGTTATTCTTATAATCTTCATTAAGAATTGTATTGTTTTATAAAAAAGAAAAAAAAACAACGATTTTTCAAGTAAAATTTTCATTTACAAACATATTGTTGAAAACCCATAATCATAATTTGTTGAAGCTAACCTATCTGAAATAACTATTTCTTTCACGCATCCTATGATGTATACTCTTTCTACAAAGATACACACACATGCACACAAACACACGCTCTTGTAGTATTGACTTTTCGATTTCAGATCTTTGTCAATGCTGTCTTTTTTCTATTATGTTTTGTTTTCTTTATTTTGTTTTATTTCTTTCCAATGAATATAAGTTATAGTTTGTCGTTAAACTTTCTTAGTCTTAAAGCACAACAATTTCCTTATCATTTTCTACATGATGTCATTTCTTATCTTAATCTCCTACGTCAAAGGGAATTCCCCACATTTGATGTATCTTTTGGGCCATCTTATAATTTCTTACTTTTTTATTTTATTTTTTCATAATGATTTTTAGTTTTTCTCATATATTATACTTTGCTGTTTTGGCTAAGTGTGTGATATTTCGTGTTCTATCGTCAATCTCCACTTTTTTTTTTATTAAATATAAGGTTTTGTTAACTTATCTTCTTTAAGTACATGCAACGTAATTTAAATGTAATAATTTTGTATCGAAAATAACAATGATTATACTTTTAAAAATTTAAATACACGATTTATGAGACAGAAGTATTATTCTCCTAAGATGGCAAATATTAGCAAATCTGTTAAGAACATCCTTTAACAAAACTCTCATTTAGATGTATGATCAATTAAATGCATTCAACCATAGATGTATGGTCAATACTTTAATTTCTTGTAGGAAGTTTGGTCAAAAAACAACCTTGTAAGAAGTTGTATACGTGTCATTTCTTGATAAAAAAAAACTATAAATTAGTATCTCACTCATGTAAAGCAAAAACTATTTATATATGGGACTATTTATACAAAATAATTCAAAGTTGTTAGCTCGATAAATATAATATAATAAATTAATATCTCAATCATGTAAAAGCAAAACTATTTATACATGGAAATATTATTTATTCAAAATAATTCAAAGTTGTTTGGTGAGATATTATTAATTCATGGAATTGATCGGGTGGTAAAAATAACTTTGAACGGATGCATAATTCCTTCATCCTAAATTATTTCTATTAAAAGAACATTGTGGATTTTTTCAAAAATGTATTTTGACATTTGATACTATATTTTGATCTTCTCTTGTACATTATAGTGTAAGTAATTATTTTGGTCTACAAATGTGTAACGAATAGTCACAATAGTCAGTGTATCGAAATTCCAAAATAGTTTTTGAATGTATATTCCGTCAGTTAAAATAGTCTCTGACATTAGACCATCTTTTTAATGTTGATAATAACTCTTTTCTTACAGATATTGTATAACATCATGTAAGTACCTATATGGACTGATATGACAATATTATAAAATCATTTTAATGTCAGAGATTATTTTGACCAACGTATTGAACAATCAAATAATATTTAGAAATTTCGACAAATTGAGGGACTATTTTGATATTCATTAGACATTATGATTGTTTACCCTATATTATATTTTGATATTATTTTATTTTGCTTTGCATATCAAATCATCTTAATTAAATGTTGGACGTAAAAGATTATCCAATTCGGACTAAGACAAAAATCAAATCACAAATAACTCTAAAATCTAAATGTATTCCATACAATGCAATGCAATATCTGCTTTTTATTTAAAAATAACACTCCTTTTCTTTTTTTATGATACAAGTAGCATTATGTTTTTAACTCCATTTTGTCGCATAAAAACTATTCCATTTTGCTTTTCACGCATACAAGATCATCAAATATGTATGAGATCATATAAGAAAAAAGAATTATCCAAATAGAAAAAACTATATACACAAAACATTTACATAAAAAAGAATCATTTTCCTTATCCTTCAAATAGTTCATGCCATCATCAATTAATCATGCAAGAAAGAATCTTATCAAGTTCCATACTCTTTTTTTTCTTTCTTTTTCTTCTTTTCATCCTCTTCCTATCCTTCACTCTCTTTTTAACAATAGTTTTGTATAGTTTGCCAAACAAGTGTATAACATTGACCAAAACCCTCCTAACATTAACCCCATAAGATGGGACCCATCACATGGATTAGTCCTTATCATAGTGGGTCCAATAACGATCACCGTAGATTTCTTTCCATGTAATATCATATGAGACGGTATCATAAGGGTCCCATCCTTCTATATCACTAGTTACTACCTCCCTCTCTGTCCTACATTTAATAACAACCCTTTCACTCTTCATTCAATCTCAACACTCTCTTGTGCTATATATATATATATTCACACACACTTTCACTCTCGCATTCAAATTCTATACCAAAACTAAATCATCTTCCTTATCCATTTCCTTCTATTTCTTCATTCATGGCTGAAGAAAATTCTACAAACATTGATCTCACTCTTGGAGAGCCCAAAGAGGAACCGGAAATAGAAGATGTATCGGCGATAAAAGTTATGCCGATGACCATGCACGTGCCACCGGGGATACCTATGTCCATGCAAGTGAACAAAGCCTTGGTTCAAGCCCAAGCTCAAACCCAAGCCCAAGCCCAAGCTCAACAAACAATTCAAAAGAGATCATCCACAAAAGATCGTCACACAAAAGTCGAGGGTCGAGGCCGAAGGATCCGAATGCCTGCCACATGTGCAGCTCGGATCTTTCAGCTGACCCGAGAACTAGGACATAAGTCCGATGGCGAAACAATTCGCTGGCTCCTCGAACACGCGGAGCCAGCTATCATTGCCGCCACCGGTACTGGAACCGTCCCCGCCATCGCCATGTCCGTCAACGGCACACTAAAAATCCCAACCACCTCTCCAACCAAAAACCCTAACCAAGAACCAAACCAACAATCCGATGAATCACCTGAGAAAAAGAAACGTAAACGACCATCAAACAGTGCTTACGTAGATATAAACGACACCACCGTTTCTGTTTCAACCGGTTTAATAACAACCTCAAACACAAACACAAACCTAAACCTAATTCCTCAACAACCCACAATTCAGTTACCACAAAACATGGTTCCTGTATGGGCTATACCATCAAACGCTGTTGTACCAAACGGAAACGCTTTTTTCGTTGTTCCAACAAATCAACCACAGTTTTTCACATTGGCTAGACCAATAACCGGTTTTGTTTCTTCCATGGTTACACCAGTTATTCAAGTTCAACAAGCTTCATGTTCTTTATCTCCAGCAACAAAATCTCCAGCTATAGCTACAGTGATGGCTCCGAGCACTGCTGCAACCACTACTACTCAGATGTTGAGGGATTTTTCATTGGAGATTTATGATAGACAAGAGCTTCAGTTATTATCACGGTCTTCTTCAAAGCATTGATAGAACCATTATAGAACCAGAGAACGTTGAATTTGATTGTTTGAAAAGAGATGAGCACGTGGGCACGTGAGTGGGAGAGGGGAAATGGTGGGGTCCATGTGTGTGTGGGTCAACTAGAAAAGTGGGGGGAATGTGGGGCCCAGTATTTGTGGTGCTGCCTTCTTGAACCGTGCAATGGGGGGTACTAGTAGTACTCTTATTATTCTACTCTACAGCTACCAAAATTTAATTTTTGGATGTGTAATAACAATATTATCAATTAAAGTTTAGAATAAAAATAACCGTTATTCATGGTTTTATAAAGGTTTTTATTCTTTATTTTAAGTTAGTATCCCTTGAATTTATGTAATATAAGTGTACTACTTAAAATCAAAATCACTTATAAAAATCTTCTTTAAGAATGCATCAATACTATCAATCCTGAGTAATTTTTTTGGTGTAAGCCATATATCCTCGCGCGTAATTGTTGACACTTCTCTCGAACTTTCTGTGATTCAAATTGATAATAAACTCTCGCTAAGAATTTTAACGTTATTGTACAATTAAGATTAGATTCAAACTTATAACCTTGGTCAAATTAAGAAAGACCCGTAACATCTCGTCTAAACGCTTTTAAGTTAATATACTAACAATTTTATTAATTATTTTGTTGTACTATATATTTATTTTATTTTTTGTTTTATTTATTGGTGAAAATGGGTATGGGTCCACTACATATTGTGGTCATGTGAGGGTGGGTGAGGGACCCAAGGGAGGAATGGCCTAATGGGTGGACCCTAAACGGGACCCTTTTTGCACACTTCTCGAGGGGTGATTTTCAAAGTGGTCCCTACTTGGGACAAGTGAGTCCATGGGACACGTGTCGAGTGACAGAATGTTGACAGGTGGGGTATTACTTTTGGTTAGACACGTGGGGGTTTAGTGTGGACCCACGTTACATGTTACGAAGCCTTTTTATTGGCTTTTGTTTGCCTGGCCCAAGAAAATGTGAAGCAAAATTGATGTGGGTGTCTGGAAGTGTGTGAGAGAGAAAAAGAATAAACCGTATCTTATAATTGTCACTTTTGTAGAGCTTTTTAGATTTTTATTTATAAAAAATAGTATTTTATGAGAAATGTTAACCGATGCTTCGGAGCACTGATTAATGCATCAAATATAGTAAGTATTACCTCCGATTCTATTTATAAAAGAAAATTTGATTAACAAAAATTGACGTATTTGATTCAAAATTCAGTCTAGATTACATGAAAACATATGTTGTCAACTTCTCAAAAGTATAAAAAGTATTATTATCACTTTAAAACTTTCTTTCTCTACTTTCTTTAACTCCGGGGCACTAGTTAACATGACATTTATTTTATTTATGAAAAATGATTGATTTTTTAGATTTATTTATTTAATAATTAATGTATTTGTTGTAAATTTTAAATCGGGTGAATAAATTATTCAATATATTTAAAAAGTTAATTTTTTTTTATAAAGAGTTTTGCTAACAAGTGTCCTAGGAGAATTGTTTAAATAATCTATAAAAAAAAAATTGTCTTGAAAATATAAGTCAAACACATATAAAAGTCATACGTATACAATTTTCAATGTAAAAGCCATATTTACATTAAAAGCCATATTTAGTTTGGATGTATACGCATATTTTTTTAATCAACCGTATTATTTGTTTTGGTTTGCAATTTTTATTTTACTAACCGAACCAAACCAAACCGCAACATAAAAAAAACACTAATAAACATATGTCACCTAGACCAATACCGATGAAAACTTTTATAAAATGACATATTTTTTCTTTAGTTAAGTTTCTTCTTGGATTTTTATTTAAAAAATATATTTATGTACTTCTTGAACTTCTAGAGAATAATAAAATATTAATCTTTTGCTTGTTTTTACAAAATATGGTTACTTTTTGTCCATCTTTTTAAATTTGGTATATGGACGTAGTTAGAAACATTGTTGGATTATGATGAAATTTAAAACATTGTCAAAAACATTGGTGAAAATATAATGTGTTTTAGTTTTTTAACTTGATTTTAATGTTCGAAACAAAAAAATTATATTGTCTTGAAAAAAACGCATTAACCGATCAAACCCAAACTACATTGATTTGGTTTGTTTCGATTATGATTTTATTTAAAAAATTGATCGAATCAAACCAAACCACATATTTTTTATCTTACGGTTATGATGATTTTTAATCTCAAAACCGAATCGAACCGTACACAATCACTCATAATTAATATACTTAAAACTCTTGGTCAATCAAACGTTATTATATTTTTCAATGTGCTTCTGATGATCATGTTTTATCTTATTACTTTGAAGCATATCTCAAGTGTACGTATAAATTTATTTTGTAGGAATGCCAATGTATGTGCTCCTCCTAGCGTTTTCTGAAGCACGACCGGATACTCAAGACTTTAGTATGAATGCCAACATATGTGCTTCTTTTAGAGAATTGATTTCATCATGTTTGATTGCTTTCGGACAAAATTAATATTGCATCAAGATTTATTTTTTCTTGAAGTTAAGATTTGTAATATAAACCTCTTTACTTTCAACTTATTTTTAACCACAACCAACTTGGTCAAAAATCAATTCTCATAGCTGCATAACCAAACTTTACATTAATAAAATGATCTGGATTTGTTTTGCACCGAACTCCAGTAACCATGATCCACTCCCTTCTAGAATAGATTCTTAGCTATTGATTGATCATAAGGAGGTTTGGGTCAATAAGGTCCTACTCAATGTATCTGCGGCAGCTGCCTTTTGTAATGGGGACTCTGTGGCCCCCCTATCCCATATTGGGTTAGGCCAAATAAGGTCCCACTAGCATGCTAGTATCAATGGGATATGAATTCGGTGCTGTTACAGCAAGACGCTGCAACAGATTTTGGCCGTACGATCTCTAATTAACGGTTGAGATTGTTTTACCGTATAAAATTGATTTTTTAATCTGAACCATCGGATCACAAATCAATGGCCAAGATTCCTTACAGCGTGAAACTGCGTGCTGCTTTTGCAGCAGGAAATCCTGGTCCGTATCAACGTTGATGTAGATCAGCATTCGTTTCCTTATAGAAGGGAAATAATTAAGTTTCTACTATTTAATTATAGGTATGTCTAGCCCTTTTTTCTCTTCTCTTACTACCATAATTTTAGAGGAAGGAGATTGTGCCCGAGTTTAAAGAAAATCTTCGGACTCCAAACACTTGTTTTAGAGTGAGGAAATCGTGTATGAGTTTAAGAAAAATCTCCAGGCTCCAAACACTTACAAATGTCTTTATATTTTACTTATCTTAAAAGCCATTAGCAAGCCTCAAACCCCATTGTTTTCTAGTTCAAGATTTGTCATTTTAGGATTAATCCATATCTTTGGAGTTAGGGTTGTCAAATGTGAGTGTCTCAGTGTGAGACTCTAAACAAATACTTCATTCTTTTCTTTTTAATTGTCGTTTTAGAATAGCATATTAAAATTAAGGAAGTGGATTTCTAAAGTTATATTTTTTTTTTTAGGGATAAAGTTATTATCTCTATTATACCTTCATTTGAATCTACTAATACATTTCTTTTTTTAAAACACACTATTTATTTCTAGTAAATTTGATTTCAACTCATTTGAATTGATTTGTGGTGTCGGCTTGGGACCTTAGAATGTGCTCCTCTCAAAGTTTTAGCATCGATTTTATCTGATGCCAACAAACTCTATTTTTTTGTGTGCACGCACTCTATGTTTCTCTCATAACAAACAATTTTTTTAATAATTGTAAAACAAAATAAAAGATTTCAACTTTGGATTTAACCAATACTAGATTCATATTGTGTAACATAAATTTAGGCATAAACTCCTTTAAAATTTTTAACAATGGTACAATCTTATTATTTATAAGAATTCTTACTCTTGATGGAGCCGTCACCCTTTTCTTCTTCTTCATTTTAGAGGGGTGATTTAGGGTCAATTTTGACCCAAAAATCACTCCTCTGAATTGTTTTTCCTTCTATCATAATTGAATAAGTGATTTCACATATTTTATGTTTTCTTTCGTTTGTTTTTGTGATTTCGTCGTCTCTGAACGACTCTGTTTGTTTTAATTTCCCGTCTTTGTGTGGTGTGCTTTTGATTTCCCGTCTTAGTGCAGTGTTTATTTGATTCAGGTTGAAAGATTAGCTTTGAGCAAGTGCAGATCCGATCAATGACAATGACTTTGGCGTCGTCAACGTTGAAGATCCAGAGACATTAGTATTCCAGAGACATGAATATAGTCATATTAGTCATATTTGTAGGCATATGTACTTTGCCGTTTTATATTATTAACATGGATGATGTGAGTTTGTTCACAGATTCATCCTTTTTGTTATTAGCGAATTTGGATTTGTATTGTATCGATGTATTCTATCAATTTGAATGAATGAATATAGTTTATTTTTGTAAAAAAAATAATATAACAATGTAGCAATTAACTTTTTGGCAAAATAAAAAAATGGAGCAGTTTATTTCATCTATTACATTTAACAAACTAAACAAGGAGGTAAGGATCAACTAACTTATTATAAATGAAATGAATTGTTACCGTGTGCTCTCGAGACACTTTTTAAAGGTCTAAAGTAATAATTTTTTATAAAAAGTTGTGTATTCAATGTTTTGAAAATTGAATTATTTAATATTTTTAATAAATAATTTTTTATTTAAAATACTTAAAGAGTATCTCGAAGACACTTGTTAACAAACAAGACTATGTTTTGCATGAACAAACTTAATTTACTTAAGTGGTGTACGATACCTACTCGTTAAGCGTTAGCATTAGGTACGTATTTATGTGTATCTAACGCAAACCGACTATTAGAAATACAACACCCATTAAAAAATAGTCATTGCATTTGCATGGCTAATGACTAACATATCACGTGCAAAAACACTATATGATCCTTTCATTTAGAGAAGAGAACCATAACAAGATCATAAAGTTAAAGTTAATATCCACTTTTAACAGTTTTTGTTCTATAAGCTAAATATGATGCCTTTCTTTATGGCACACAAACAATGTCAGGGTGCAATGGTGGTGGTGATAAGAGATCATACATACATGAACTGAAACAAATATGATGTCGTACCGTTAGATAATAGTTTCTTTAAGCAATGTCAATAATGATCATACAAAATGAGATCTTAGTTCGTAGTTCAACTCGTTTAAAGTTTAAATCATTTGAATCGAGACGAAATGATTATTGAACCGTTAAAATAGTCAACTCTTGGTAAAAATTGGTTCAAAGTTCAACCAATTGAACTATTCGGTTCGTTCGATTTTTTAAAACATTGATTAATTGTTTATATTTCTAATATTGTGTATATAATAGCATTTGTTGAAAAAAATTATTTCCTTAAAAAAATTTATCGGCTAACTCGAATGGTTAATCTTTTTTGGGACAATATTTTTTTGTAAATGACTCAGTTATTATGGGACGGAGACGGAGAGAGTACTAAATAAATGACCCTTTATTAGCGAGGGTAATTGATAATTTATCTCACACTTTTTAAATATGTTTTGAAGTTTCTCTATCCTCTTTGGAATTGATGGCTCAAATATAATGGAGAAAATTTAAATCCAAAAAAGTTTCCTTATTCAATTTAGTGGTAGTCTTGTAATTTTTCAAAGGAGATAAGATGATGAAAACATCTGCAATAATATTCTAAAGAGTAACAAATCCTAGAAGAATTGAGGCATGTATTAATGCAATGTCTGACACTTAGGATCGAACCCGGATCACCACCTTTCTTCCACCCCATGTGTGTTTATTAGAGTATGTTTGACTACTAGGCCAATAGAAAAATAAAATAAATAAAATAAATGAAAGGAAGAAAAGTAAAGGTAAAAGGATTTAATTACTATACACTAAATATGGTGCTTCCTCAATCATCATGCATTGCATTTCAAAATTGTTTTAACTTGTACTATTTTGTAATTTTCAATTCAATCATTCTAACGACTCTTCTATATGAAGCACAAACACATACACCAAATACGACACATGTCGACACTCATAATGAAATGATTAAATGTAACCACATGTTTGAGACACTGAACACACCTTTAATATGAAGTGTCGAAAATACGTAACTCTTCCCTGGACCTCGCTAAGGCGGAAGCACTATAGCACTAGGTTGTTACATTCACCCTATTCTAATGACCACCAATGTGAATGTAAGAACTAAACTCATCAAATGGTTAGATTCTCTTGAATGGCAATAAATGATCCTACTATCTTTCCTCCCACATCAGGAAACTCTTCTTGACCAGGAAGAGGTCTAACCTTACCCTTTCTATCAACTTCTACAGGGTACTTTAGTAAATGCCCTCTCATCTCTGTGACATCGTTTGACGAAAATTGTTTCCAGTTCAATTCGGACATTGTTCGAACCCTTCTCACACAGTCAAGGCTCTCTGGTTGAAAGAAACAGTCTTCGATTGTGCCTGTATGTTCTGCCCACAGTGACATCCTATATCCATGAACCTACATAGTAGAGTTTCAGAAAACAAATAATTCAGATTATAATACATGTTATGAATGCAAAATTACTTTGAAAAAAAAGCTGTGTAATTATTGCATTATCCACTATATTTTGCTTGATACATGACAAAAAAATATGCAAAAGCTAAATTTAGAACCCTTAAAATCTTAAAAGTTATTATGTTCACAACAGTGTTATCAATAGTGGATTGCGGAAAATATAGGAACAAAAAAATCTGCTATGTGAAACAGCAGATTGCGCGGGCAATAGCTCATTCACATAGCTGTTAATCAAGTCAATTATATATATAAAAAGGCATTCTGCGAAAGCCGAATAGCGCGTAAAAATTAGAGTAATACTCATTGACCATTCAGCTTTCTATTTCAAAAATAGGTCATGTTTCGTAGACATGCAGACTCTTCGGTTTTATTATTTTTAAAAACCCGAAAATCATTTTTCCCACTATTGCCGTTACATCTACTAGCAGAAACTATGTTAGCAGACACTATTGCCCTTATATTAAAACTAGGATAGCGTGTCCTCGTGAGCTTAGCTCAGTTTGTAAGGACAATGCATAATATATGCAAGGTCCGGGGTTCAAACCACGGCAACCACAAAAAAAAAAACTAGGATAGTGTCGTGTTTTTTTATAGAGCACTCAACAAATTTCGCTATGCTATAGCACCCTATCGCCACTGTTTGACAACACTGGTTGACAAATGCATATTTGCATTCCAGGAAATTTGAGAAATTAAAAAAAATAAAAAATCGAAAACGTTGATTTTGATGCCTGGTGACGAGGCTTGGTTGCCTCCATATTCTTGATTAGAACCCCAAAAGGAAGAAAGGAAAGTAAAGGAAACAACTTAGTTTTTTGACTTGGATTTCCATCATGTTTGATGAAAGCTATCAGAAGTCTAAAACAGCATAGAGAAAAAGCTTGAATACGACAACTGAAACTTAAATGGTATATAAACAATGTCTTGTTAAGAAAATATGAGAAGCCGATAAAGTATAAAATGAATACCTGTCCGCGTGGATAAGAATTTTTTCTTGCCCATGTATATTCAGGTTGGTAGGCTCCCATTGCAATCTCAGTGTCCCTTGTTCCTTCCATAGAGCGCTGGTTGATGTTTGCTGATCCAATTATCACATATTCATCATCAACTATCATGCCTTTCGAATGAACATAAATCATAAACCGTCGGTTATTTCGACTATTTGCCTGATCAAAAATCACCAACATAAAAATCAATCGCATTCATTAAATGCCCCCAAAACAAATTATTCAAAGGCTTAAAATAACTTTCAGAACACATTCCCCACCCATAAGCCATATTCATTTCACAAAATTTGAAAGAATTAAGACACTTTGATAGGAAACCTAAGTGTGTGTGTTTGCATTGTTATTAGATTTCTCGAATTTTATATGGACTCACTGTTTTACAGGAGGAAGCTTACAATCATGGCCCTATAGTAACAGAAAAATGTAACTGGGAAACCTAGAACTAGGGAGAGGGAACATCGAATTCATACCTGTGGAGTATTCGGTGGGGGAGGAATTCCAGATACAGAAATATTCTCATGCATATCTATCGTTTCTCGATTTCCAAGACAAAAAAAGTTCAAATAGTCTTGTGGAGAGAATGCTGCTTCGAGCCCAACTTCAACCAATGCCCTGTAAACTGTCTCGTACATCATTTGCATTGTTTTATTCTGAAAAAATTAAATAAAAAATCTAGGGTAAGAAATGCAATACAAGAATTAAGCAATCATAGGCACTATAATTTTCGTTTGATATCAATACGGATTTCTAAAACCCCATTATTCCTACCACTCATTTGACAGGCAATTTTAAGGAATAATTTGAGTCCACTATCTTCTTCATAACTACAGCCATCTTAAAAGTTCTTCCAGAATCACGTAAGTTTAAGATTGATACGTCAACTACTTGTCTGAAATCTTAATTTACTAAGCGTTGCTCGAATCCTTGACAAATAAAGTAATTGACTTTCATATTGTGTGAGTTGAAACATACCTGCCAAAATAGAATCCTTTGAGTGGCAGCACCTGTTGGAACACCCTCAGGCCACATTGGAATGACTATGTATACTGCAAACCTCTCATTTGCCTTTATTTTTTCAGCAATCTTCAGCGCAATTTCCATTGGAATTAAATTATTAGCACCTGCAGAAACATGAAAGTTTTAACATCAAAACTAAAACAACCAAGCCTTATCCCACTAAGTGGGATCGGCTACATGGATCAAACGACACCATAATGTTCTATCATATACCATATTTCCATCCAACTCATTAATCCCTAGGTCTTAATAGTTTCTCTTATAGTTTTTCTAGCTCTTCCTCTGCCTCTAGAGACCTTTAAAATAGTTCTAATCTTCATCCTCGCTCAGTAGGTCATAGAGAAAAGCCACTAGAAGTGGTCCAGCGATGATGAGTTGTACCATTTGCTGGAGGTTAAGGCTTCCAACCTCAGTGCCTTTATCATAGGAAAAGAAAAGGCAAAATTACATTGGAGGTCCTTTTAACTTAAGTTTCAAACAGGTCATTTATCTTCTTTCTTTTCATGTCAAAGTAGTCTTTTATCTTTAAATTTGTTTACACCATTGAACCAACTTTCGTCCTTAGTTCACTTATGTTACAAATTTACGTACATGATCAATGAATGATAGACTATAAGTAATGTTTCACCATTCAACAACACATTTAGACTCTCGTCGAGGTCACAATCTCAGATAAAAACTCAAAAAGGTCATATTAACTTTGATGGATTAGATATTATAACAATCCTTTTGATGTGATTTAAATGTTATCTTGATGAATTGGATATGTAAATTACCTTTTTGAATAGTCAAGAAAGACTTTAGTTAACATACATAGCTGAATAATGAAGTTTGGTCCCAACATTGTTGATGTTTATAAACATAAAGGACTAGCTTGACATGAAAAAATGACTACTAATGTAACACGAGAAAAAGCTAAAGGATATGTTCGAAACTTTAAATTGAGTTAAAGGATTCTGTTGTAGTTTTACCAAAAGAAAAAGAGCATAGAAAAGTAATAGCATCCCGTCCATACATAAATAGTCATAGACGGAACGAACCTTTTTAACCACACAATTTAAATGGTAAAATATAAATTCTCCATAAATTAACATGGCACGGAAGTTGTTATATCCTGTTAATTTATGTTCTCCAAACTCTTCAACATAGTAATACATTAAATTCTTTAAGGCAAGCACAAGCAACATGTGTTAAGAAAAAAGTTCCTTACCGATGTCCCTATTTTGGCTCCAATTGTATGAAGAACCTATGAAATATTGATTCTCTATATAAATGTAATGCTGAGCAGCACGAATGGCCTTTACGTATGCTGTGTGTATGCTCATGTCAATCAGTACATTCTTCCCACATACTAGGTTCTGTAAAAAATAAAAAATCATGTTTAACTTTTACACTATTCATCACACATATGGTGGCTTAAATCTGGTGAATTGAAATCAAGCATGAAAAAGAAAACCCTTCCCGTTCACCTTTATTGATCCATCTCTTGGCTCCTTTGGAAATCCCTTGACAGAATTTGAATCAATTGAACGAAATATCTGCATTCCATGGTATACACAATCAATAATTTCCTTTAAGTAGTGTAAATGAGAAAAATAAATTACTTATAGAAACTCTAAATATCTAGTATCCGGTACTAATTGACTAAATACCTGAGCATGCCAAGCTGCAGGATTATAATCATCAACACTAGGAGCATCAGATACACGGAGAATATCTGGAATTCTTTCTATCTTGAGCAACGCATCATCATATAAACTCTTAAACTTTTTTATCCCTCTAGGTTTCGCAGCTCTTAACCAGCGCTCCTCAAAGTTTGTCAAAACATCATAAGCTGCTGGACCGTCAATTTTAGAATGCAAGTCGTGCCACGGTTCCCGTGGACAACCACCAGTATTACCCTGCCATTAAGTAGTCGGCATTATCAGAATATATTGGTCTTCTTGTTTCACACTTTATTTTAAAAATGAAACTTGTTGGTTCCTTCCTTCCTACTTCCTAGCTACCAAATTCCAAGGAATTTAAAATGATTGATTCTTGAGATAAAATAAGACATCTCTCATATATTTGTAGGAAAATTTAGCCGCACGGTGCTAGAAATGATTAACTTCACATATTTAAAAGCCAGCTAGTTAGAAACAGCATTATATAATAAGATTTACACATCATGGTAATCCTAGTTTTGCAATTCAAGGCGCGCTGAACGGAACACCTAGAAAACATGCACTTTGAAACAATCTCTTTAATCTTCTTTTACAAGAATACAAAGCTAGCTCTTGATTATAATTTGAAATCTACTAAAACTTGGAGTTATGAAATATTTATTAAATGCTGCTCATTAGTTGTTTATTAAATGTTTGATGAGAAAATCTACTGATGTTCATGTAACCAAATGGGGGTCTGAAATTAGGATATTACCGTGAAAGTAGGGTTGTGATAGTCATCCTTATGGATTGTCTGCAGTGTCCTAAAGAGGGGATGGTGGGGAGTATCATATCGGCCGTCACACAAATCAAGCCCTCCAACAAATGCTACAATTTTTCTCAAGTTATTTCCAGCATCAGCATCTACAATTAAAGTCTTCTGGTGATGTGTGTATATCGTTCCAACTTCCTGAGAATTAGAAGAAATTTAATGCGGAACTCTCGAACCAAAATTGTACAAATATGTAAACACGTATCCAAGTAGAAAAACTGAACCTTATCACAAATTCTAACTTTCGTGATAGAACGTTAGCAAAATTACCAAACGGGATTGCCAAATCAACACTAATATGTGCATCATAACAATACAAAATGCGAAGAAGAACGCCAATTAAAATATAAAGAGAAATAACAATACAAAATGCAAAGAAGAACACCGATTAGAATATAAAGAGGAATGAAGTAAAGAAAAATGTTTCAGTTATAGTCATTGTCAAACCAAACCTGTTGCTTAGCCCAACTATGTCGTTTTCCGGCCATGCGAGGACAAAGTAACACTTGCACAGAAGAGTGCTTGAAAAATCGTCGAGTTTCCTCATCATGCGTTGCCATGACACCATCCTGAATGTAAATCAGATGTTTAATGCAATTAAAAAAAAAGTAAAATAATATCTTTATATACTAAGAAATGTATTAAAAAAACCATGTTCAAGAGTCTTAATCAAACTTTAAATTAAAATTCATAAATCATGCCGGAAAAAGTACCACATCACATAATCAAATGTAACATAAAATAAATTGCATTGCTTACTGTTTTATAACCAAGAATGCTTCTTGAGGTAGGGTCATCCCAAACAAGAAGAAGCACTCTTACTCCTTCCTGAGACTTAGACCTCAGAAGCTCACCAAGGGTATAGTCCGATGTCTTACCAAATCTAGCAGGAGCGTCCCTTACCAACCTAACTTTGTGCCACACTGACCACCCTGTAATGTAAACCAAACGCTTCGCTTGACGTATGGCAGCAACCATATCAAACCAACACTGTCCATGAACATAATGCATCCCATGATCAAGCATGACTTTAGGGAGAGATCCATCTGGAACATGAGCATCTTGATATAGAGTTACAGTTCCACCTTTCCTCAATGGAAAATATGTTCCCGGCACACCAATATAGTTCGGTCCTGCTCCAACTCCTTGATGATAAATGATCAGTTTCTCCATTGGAAGGAACTGAATGGAAACACTCAAAACAGCACCTGGCTTACAAGGCTTTCCATTGCTATTAAGGATAGGGTAAGTCCCTTGTACTTTTTCACCCGCGTATAATTGTTCAACCGGAATCGCTACAATACCAATAAGCTGTGAACCTACCACATCACTATCCTTAACAACAAAATGCACTTCAGCAGCATGATGTGCAACAGGAACATGAAAGTGTTGTTCCCAAACAGGATCTTCGCTATTGCTAATCACAAAAGTTCTACCAACTACAGCATTTGATAAAGAAATAGACACATAAGGATCACTAGTAATCTTCCTAGTCATTGTTCCCTCGATCTTATTACTCACATTACCAGGAAATTTACCAAACACATCCCCTAAAGTCTTATGAAACATATCCATATTTGGAAGATTCTTAGCACTATGAACATAAATATCTAAATTACCATGCAAGAGCAAATATTTCAACGACCCTTTATGCTGAGCTGGAACAATCTGCAAACTCTGGCTATGCACCGAGTCATCATTTGAACCGGGATAAGCTGAAAGATTGGGTGAACCCCCCACATCAGAGTACGAATGTTCATAACCTGAAAAAGAATTACTACTAGAATGACCATAAAACTCCTCTTTTCTCCCTTCATTTGAAACTGAATTGGAATGTGTCATTACTGGTGCACTTGGCTGATTATCAGATATCTGAACATTGCTCATAAGATCATTCAAATGAGGGTAAGCAGAACTAGGAGGAGGATCTGAACCATCACTAACTGGAGGGTATTGGTGAGGGTAAGCAGAACCATGAGGAGGGTTTGAACCATCACTAATTGGAGGATATTGTTGGTAAGGGTAAGCAGAACTATGATGAGGGTTTGAACCATCATTGATTGGAGGGTATTGTTGGTAAGGGTAAGGATAAGTATGAGATGGTTGAGAAGTAGGAAACTCTAAAGGGTTTGGTGGATAAGGGTGGAAGGAATGTGAAGAATTTGGTGGATATGATTCATATGGATGAGGAGCAGATACTGGTGGAGGTGCATATGGATCATGAGATGGATTTGGAGGAGGGTATGGATATGGAGGATATGCATAAGGGTTTGGATATCCATATGGAGGTGCAGAACCATGATTGTCCATGAATCAAAACTCAAAATTGAATGAATTCAGAACTATTCTTTCACACAATTGATTATGCAAAACTATTCAAAATTTTACAAGGGTCAATGAATACACTATTCAAAATTTGATCTTTGTACATATGCACAAAAGGGTCACAGAATATGGTATTAAAAATTTGATCTTTGATGCATATGCACAAAAGGGTCAAAGAAAATGATATTAAAAATTTGATCTTTGATGCATATGCACAAAAGGATCAAACAAAATGGTATTCAAGATTTGACCTTTAATGCATATGCAGAAAAAGGTCACAGAAGAAACACTAAAAGGAATTAATTAATCATCAATCATCATACACAACAGAATCTGAATTAAACAAAGAGAGAAATAGATGCTAAATTTAGAATGATTTAATATAATTTCATGCAAATTTTTTGGAGATGATATAGGATCAATGGTAGCTGGTTTTTTTTCTTTTTTGAGACTATTCTAAATTTGATGATCCAATGAAACAAAGAAGGAAAAAGATGCTAAATTTAGAATGAATTTTTTTGGAGATGAATATAGGGATCAATGATGGTTTGTAATAGAATGAAAAATGAAACTGAAATGGAAGAGAGGGAAAGATTTTGGGGTTTGAAGGTTTTTGTTTTGATTTGGAAAATTTGAAAGAAGAACACAATGATGGTTAAAGGAATGGTGTGTCTGGTTTTTTTTCTTGTTATGGGTACCAAGTCAGCTTGGTCCCACTACTGACGACATGTACAAAGTTGACACGGCGGAATGACGAATACATACCCTCTTGCATGTTGTACTTGCAGCTTGATTTGTAGTTGTACTTGTACATTACAACACCATCAAACCATCCTCTTGTGGAAAGTTGTGTATTTTTGGGAATTGAGTAACTTGTTATTTTTATTGGAAATTGTGTTTGTTCAAAAGTCTCTCAATTCATCAATAATATTTCCGGTCTTATTTATAATAAACATTTGACATTTTTAGTTCATTGCATAAATGATAAATTTGAACAAGATACATCAATTACTTAATGAATTTAAAAAGTCAAATTTTTCTTATAAATAGAACCGGAGGGAGTACATCTTGTTCGAAATAAAAATACACTTTTTAAATTCATTGAATAAGTGATGTGATGTACTCCCCCCAATCACATTTATAAGCAAAAAACAATTTTTTAGGTTCATTGAATAAGTAATGTATCCGGTCACATTTATATGTTAGATACATTAGTTATTCATTGTACTTAAAAAGTTATTTTTTGTTTATAAATGTGGACCAGAGGGAGTATGTGGTACTCCCTATATCCCGGTTTAACTGAATTAGTTGATTATTTCGCACAGATTAAGAAAAATGTATAAAATGTAAAGTAGAATATATTGAATTGTGAGTGGTGAAAGTAGTATTAATTAGAATTATAATTAGAAAAAAGTAATTAGTGTTGGATTGAAAAATGAAATGAGTCAATATTCTTGGGACACTATTTTTTTACAAATAGCTCAGTTATTATGGGACAGAGGAAGTATGTAATATAGACCTTATATATCATTCATCTGAAATCATTTATTGATTAGTATTTTTTAGGGGTTTAATAATTTTTCGGTCTTACATAGGCAGCTCGGTTTACAAGCTAAGAGAGTTGAAGGAGTTTGAGGGAGAAGGTCACATGATTGATCATTCTAAAAATAACATACATAACTACTAATATTCCTAACATATTTTGAATGTCAAGGGCAGTGAGGCTTCAAACTTGTTAACATCTATCGGGTGGATGTGATTGATGTAAGATTTTTACGTGTCATAAAACTATTTACACGTAAGTATAATAGGATCATTTCCGCAGGGAGTTGCGTATTTCATAAGCGTTTTCACAATGTTCATCACGTTAAGTGTTTGGGTATAAATTGTTTGTTTGTGTAAAACTATTGTTCTATTCGACATAAAAGTAAAACGAGAAGAGATAGGGCTA
>Ga0315914_1003990_pt1 | contig 22189 bp, 12 predicted proteins | sample MpolenodulesMG_FD_203920 | JGI IMG/M metagenome (GOLD analysis project Ga0315914, IMG submission 203920) | Medicago polymorpha root nodule microbial communities from Los Angeles, California, United States - elongated nodules | ecosystem: Host-associated > Plants > Roots > Nodule | place: USA...
GAAAATAAATTTATTATAATCAATTTTATGATAATGGTATAAAATATTATTAGAAATCCTGAAGAGATTCTAAAATTTGTTATTATATAAATGTTGATATGGACAAATCTAATTGATTATGTATTAGAATGATTGTAATGTTACTTGATGTGAGTAAAGATCATGCCCTCAAGAAAGTTATGTCTAATTGGTTAAGTTAGGACACTGATTAATGTATTTTGCTTATTATATATATATCGTGGTATTTTAGTTTTGTCAATACAAATATTGCAGAAAAGTCAAACATACAATTTGTACCTTAGAGAAAGAACAATATCAGTCAATCGTTTGAAAATGCTAACACCACAACAAGGAACTAGAGAATGCTCTTTATTAAATATTATGCTTTTATACATACAAGAAACTTGCGGTTTTATAATTTTAAAAGGAGATTTTTTCAACAACTCAATATGAAGATATCTCAAGAGCCGCTAATTTGGAGAAGAGTTTGGAGATAGATAATATCTTTCTACAGAGTCACCGCCAAGTAAAGATTTTGAGTAACTAGTATAAAAATATATTTAAACTTCTTCGTTGTCTTTATGAGGGGGAGACGAAAATGTGTTCTGCACTCTTTTTTCCTTAACTATGGTTTTATCCCACTGGGTTTTCCTGGTAAGAGTTTTTAATGAGGCAGATTATGACACAAATAGATGTTGTACTCTTTTTCCTTCACTCGATTTTTTTTTCCATTGGGTTTTTCTCTAGTAAGGTTTTAACGAGGCATATCCTTGATGGACATCCAAAGGGGAGTGTTATGAATAATAAAGTTGGTGGATGTCCATTCTTGATCTTCCAAGTTCTATAACTCCCATTAGTGGAATGAATTGTTAGTGCTCTTTGATTGCACGTGAACATTCACTTGCTTACTTGTATCCTATAAATAAGACTCATGTGTTGATGTAAAGATACACTTGCGAAAGAGAATAATACAAAGCTTTCATCTTCTTCTTTGATCTTGTGCTTTGAGTTTATTCTATAACAACATTAGTTATTTTGATTTCTATAGATTTATTGACTTAATGAAGCAATAAGAAAATACATGATTTTGCATTGTTAAAAAAAAATAAAATAAGAAAACACATGATAGTTCCGTGAGCATAGCTCAGTTAGCAAGGACATGCATTGTTATATGTAGGGGTCGGGGTTCGAACCCCATACATCCAATTTATTCACCTTAAAAAATGTGAATTCTAACCACCACTAAACTATTTGACAAAAAAAAAAACACATGATATTCTCTAAAAAAAAACACATGATAATTTACACGTGATTAATTTGGCACCATATTCCTACGTAGACTATGAAGATGCTTTTTTTTTTTTTAAAGAACTATGAAGATGCTTTAAAACGTTATATTCACTTTCACACATAAAATCAATTGCAATATCAGGAAGCAATTCAAATTATGTATACTCTACAAATTGAAGTTCCCCCATTCAAGAGTTACAAGAGATTATAACATACTCACTTATTGATAGGAGTCTCACACTACTATATATAAGAGATCTTGCATTCTCTTATCTTGCTATTGGATTGAGATTGATGTAACTTTACAATACTATTCTTTCCTTTTAAATTATTTCAATTTTACCGATAAATTAATATTGTGCAATAAATTTTAAGTCATTATATTCACTATTCATTTATGACAATTGTTGGTAACCAATATATAATGGAGACTTACTATTAGCAGAAAAAATAAAAATATGATGAAGACAATTTGGTAAAATTGTTATAATAAATCTTCATTCATTTATACTTTTCTTAATCTATATGAAACATCCTTTTAAAACGAAGGTATTACCATTCATAAAAAGGGAGAGTAGCTTACATTTGTGAATGTTATGTAGATGGTATTAATTATCTCAAATTTTCACGAAACTTCACCTTATGAGATATCTTCAAATCTCTAGAAACGTCTTCTTCAAACAACAATATCTCTTGAATTTTTGTCTAAAAATTTTAGTAATCGATTTCCCAACACAAAATATTAGGACCCCACGACACGATTGGCAAAGGCAAACCTCCTCCACTATGAAAGGGTTTAATAAATTAAGTCGACACACATGGGTTGTGGGTAGCTCTCATTTAATGATTTAGTTGCATACTTTGCAAATTGTTGAAAAGCATATTGGAGTCGGTCAAGGAAAAGAAAGGACCAAAATAATCGAACCTTAGTTGCATGATATGATACGATACCGAAAGTGTTGTGCTCTCCATTCGTTTCTTTTGGAAGATTCTCAATGAAAGAAAAAAGGAACTACAAAACAAGAACGACACGTAGTGTCCACGGAAGTGTGATTGTTATGAAATTGAGAATTTGGTAGCTACTATTGACTATTAAGCCAATTATTCCTTTGGATGGTTATAGGCTTTTGCCGGTCACTAATGAGCCAATTAATCAAAGTACTTTTTTAAACTCAATTAATTAAAGTACCTATAGTCATACGATAGTGTGACAAGAATATATGCCATTTTATTTAGACCATGTTGTGTTCGAATTAACTCCAAATATACAAAGGAGCAGCCTTTGTACTCAATGTTAGCAAATCCTTATAAAATTGTACCAGCCTTCAAACCTAAAAACGTGTTTTACATGGTTAATATTTGGGGATTATGTTAGAAAGTATCTCTATACAATATTTTCCACAGAACGAAATTTAAAAGTAACAATAATCGATATAACGTGAAATAAGTTATAAATATTTGGACCTCTAACTATTTGGTTGAGAGTTCGATTTCTAATCGATATATATAAAAAAGTATTTGTTGTGAGAGGTCAACTCTTAAAAGATCTTTTGGTGTAAAAGAAAGTAGCATGGAGTACAAAGGTTGCTCATTTGTATTTCTGGAGTTCATTCGTGAACACAACATGGTGTAAACAAAGTGACATATATTCTTACTTTTTTTTATATGAAAAAATGACATATATCCATGTCATCCCTATTTTTTTTTATATATATCACCATACTTTCATGTCATCCTTATGGGTTCACTCAATTTTTCAAAAGGGTGTACATATGGTTCTTTTTCTTAAAAAAATAATATATTTTTTGACTAATTAAAAAAATGAATTTGATTTGTTATTAGGATATACATCAAGTGCTTCAGTTTTAGATAGAAGCACGAGCAATTGGATAGAATCTCAAATAAAACAAAAATGAATGTTCATCCTAATCAATCTAGCTTGAAGTAGCGTGAAGTCAACGATTAGCTGAATTTCTTTCCAGTTATTATGTTAACATATACGGCACGCATTGTTGCATAGTGGTGTGTGTTTCTTGTTCTAATCTCTTGTGAGGTTTTGTTTAAGAATTTAGAGAAGAACAATTAAGAATAAACAAAAAACTATATTAAGTATTCTTATTTTTTCCTTTCAATTTCACACTTTTGATTGAGATGTCTCAATTAAACTCAATTCTGACGAGCATACAATGATTTATCGGACGTTGCGGGTTGTGGTGGTCTTTTTTAGACTCAAATGGCCATCAGTTGAAGGGTATACATAAAAGATCGGAACTTATTCAATTGAAAGTGACTCAAATTAAGCTTTTAATTGACATTGTAACAAGAAGTTGTAAGCTTAACATAAACACCGCTGCCTTGGTTCTTTGATTCCATGATCTTTCCAACTTACGGTTAAGCACACCTGATGAAAAGAAATAGATCAATGGTTGATTAACTTCAAAATCTCATCTTTAATGATATAATCGAGGCTTTCATGCTTTAAAATATTTGTGTAGCCCTATGATTTTTTCTTTTTTTAGACTTGCCCAAAAATAATTGTTTTGGTCTTAATTGATTGGTAGGAAAGGTAAAATATTTTTTTTATTAATAAATTAATCCGCTAGCTTGTTTTTTTTTTTTGAAGAAGAAAAAAAGAAGAAATCCGCTAGCTTGTCTTAAAAGTGTATGAATTTGTCTTTTCTAGTTTTGAATAGTCCCTGTAGTCATTTTAATATTTGTTTGTAAGAAAAATAATGTGAAAGATAGAGTTTTCTCCTTGCCTCCAGAACTTCCATTTCATTCTTTCTTAATTCTTATGCAAAGCCTAACAAAATTATTACATTAATATACTCTAAGCCACATGTCTCAATTTACGTCTTTTATCGGTTTAATTATATTGGGTTTCACCTTATTAGGTGAATAACGAACAATCCAAATTTATATTGGGTTTTGTTATAAAAAATGATATTTATATAATTATTTTTGGAACAAATTTGGAGTAAGCAATAAAAACTTTTCTAAACATAACTAATGAAAACTTATATAGCAGTCATTCAAATGTTGGTCCTAGCTGGTAGAACTAAACTCATATCACTTTCAAGTAAGATCTTAAATTTGGGTACTATGGATTAAAAAAAAAGAACATAGTTGGGAAAGGTGGTCCGACATGTTTTGTGACAAATATTAGTATCTCAATGTCGGTAAATACTTGGTTTCAATACAATGGTTAAAATTTAACATGGACTGGATAATTACAAGGAATTCTTTGCCTAATAACAGAGTCTTTTTCCGTTCTTATGCACAGCCAATGAATGTTACAAAAATGAACTTAAGAATTAAGACATAGAGGGCCAGAGGGACATGTTCTTTCTCATAGCTTAGCTCTGTTTTGTGAAGTTTACAACAATTTACAGATCACAATCCTATTGAGTTATTAAAATTGGGGTCATGGGTGCACTTAACTCGACTATTACAAAACTGGTTAGTAAACCTATTTGTAAATTTATGTTGATAACATATTCATCCAATGTGAAACTCTTAACGCACGCGCCTTACGTTTAGAGTTTAACATATCTTGACTGAACCGTGAATTGAGTAGTCTGATAGTAGTGATATGATAGCAAAGGTGATGGCTATCCACCATTTATGGACTAAACATCTAAAACATTATATGATTGGTCCGATAACCGTGAACTCAACGGATTTTGAATAAGCTCGATATTAAACCTATCTCATATTTTACAAAACCTACATGTAAAATGAGAATTTTTCTTTTCTTCTCTAGTTATAAACTTTTGTTCACGTCACATCTTATTCAATGTATTAATCTTAACTGTTATATAAAACATCTTACTATATGAGTTGGACAGAAAATCCATGTGCCTGTATTCCCTATTGTATGCTTAAGTATGTAATTTGGTCATTATTCCTAGGTACTCTGCATTTATTCCTCACATGTTTTGTCCATCTTTCGATACCAAACAAACCACTATATAAAATCTCAATCATTAACCAAATCAAAACAATACCATGGATCTACCATGCCCATACACACGATTCACACAATTATATGTCTTTTCTTGCCACGATCAATATTCTCTGGTGTAGCTAAACAATGATTTAAACCGACAGAAATTTTTTATTTTAATGTACTCCCACCACGTGGGAGCTTCCCATGCCATATCAGGGAACATTGTAGACATATTGTTTGTTATTTGGATTGTTTAAAGAATCAATAATTCATTGTAGGACGCAAAATGTCTAACCATTTTGAATACTATATGTTGGTAAATTTCAATTCTTGTTCAGTTTTTTTTATTAATTAACAAATTTAATCAACGTGAAAGCATTCATGTTGTCTGATTTAGCATTGTTCGATCAGTTGTCACATGAACAAATAATTACTAACCATTCTTTCATTCTCTTTTTGCACTTTTTTGTTAATTTTTCTTTTCTTTCTACAACTTTATTTGAATATCAAGTGGAAGCAATAGCAATGAATGTATGTAATTATACCAAAGGATAAGCAAAACGTCCCTGTAATTTCGCGTGTTTTTGCAAATCATCCCTGTATCTTTTTTTGTTTCAAAAACATCCTTGTAAGTTGCTAACTGTTTGCAATTCGTCCCTCCCGTTACAAAAACGCTGACGGAGACACACATGGCGAAGTGTGAGTTGGCAAAAGCTTGCTTATGTGTCAAGAGAGATGTGAGTGGCTAGAAAGGAGGGACCAAAACCAAAAACGTAAAATTGCAGAGGGATGAAATTAAAAAAATGTAAATTTTCTTCAACAAATCCCATTCCAATTCCAATGTTCAAACTGTTTATCTTCCACAATGCTTTTGGCCTATCAACAACACCACTCTACCAATTTTCCATCAGATTCTTCAACACTGCCCCTTCACAACCATTCGTTGTTTCCTACCTCATCCACAAATTCAGATTCTCACATGAATTTGCACTCAAAGCTTCCAAACAACTTTATTTCAAAACCTCACAAAAACCTGATTCAGTTCTCGACTTCTTCAAATTTCACAGTTTCAATGACTCAGACATACAATGCATCATCAAAAGAGAACCTTAGCTTCTTTCATGAGATACCCACAAAAGAATTCTACCAAAGTTTCAATTTTTACTCTCCAAAGGTGCTTCTACCTCTAACATTGTTCGTATGGTTGTAGGTAACCCTAAATTTGTGACATCAAGCTTGAAGAGTCATGAAATTATGTTTCATTTTTTTTTATCCAAGTGTGCTTCTTCCTCTGATATTATTTCATTATTAATTGCAAACCCTTCAATTTTACATATTAGTTTGGAGAAATGAATAATCCCTATTTTTGAATTGTTCAACAGCTTCTTTTGGGGTTACTTTGGCAGCCAAGAAAGGTTTGAGTAAAAGAATCTGTGATGAGAAATTTGATGCCTTTAAGAAAAAGGGTTGGTTTGATGAAGCTATTATTCATGCATTTCGGTTGCAGCCTAATTTAATGTTGGTTTCAATTGATAAGATTGATTTGTTGATGAGTTTTTGGGTCAATCAATTGGGTTGGAATTCCTTGACACTAAGGTGAATAAATTAGGCTAATGTTTAAAATGGTAGAGTTTTAATTGGGGTTGGAGATGACGGAAAAAAAACAGAGGGAGAGGAATGAACAAAATTTACGATTTTTTAATTTCATCCCTATGCACTTTTGCGTTTTTGTTTTTGGTCCCTGTTTCTAGCCACTCATCATCTCTCTTGACACATAAGCAAACTTTTGCCAACTCACACTTCGCCACGTGTGTCTCCGTCTGCCACCACAACATTTTTGTAACGAGAGTTAACGGGAGGGACGAATTGCAAACGGTTAGCAACTTACAAGGATGTATTTGAAACAAAAAAAGATACAGGAACGATTTGCAAAAACACGCGAAATTACAGGGACGTTTTGCATATTTAAGCCAAGAATAATTAATGTATATTAGCTAGAAATTGAAAGTGCAATGCATTCATTTTCAACGCAACATAAGAAAGTAGGTGCTAGTTATTCATTTCGCATAAAGCAAAAGTACATAATTTATGTGGCAATGGACCATGTCACTTGTATGCATATGAACACTAGCAGAGGGAATAATCAATAATCAACTGTTTTTTTTTTTTAAAGAAATCAATCATCAAGTGTTAATTGATGGACGGCGAAGACTTTTAATTATTTCAAATTCAATTTTGGAATTTTCCTCAACTGCATTTATTTATGGTCTTGAGTTGCAGCGATGAACTGGCATCTACCAACTTTGCATAATTTGAGGGAAAATCTCAGCAGATTTTTTAAAGAAACATCCTTGTATTTTGACAACTTATTCAAATTGAATTGTAAATCATGTGTATGAGACAATTACTTGTTCTGGAGCCACTCTAAGATGGTCGGGGTGCCAACTAAAAAAAATATAACTTTATTTCATCCAATAAATATATGCTCCTTCTTTATGCGTCGATTATATATATTAATTATATAATTATTAAGAAATTTGATTAGGTGCCTTTATTTTTTATCTAATAAAAAACTAATTGTATTTTAAAATATACTATATTTTTTTGGAAACTTTTTCCATGCAAATAAAAGAGTAGTCTTTGAAAAATAAAACTTATATATTAGTTGAGGGGTATGCTAGGGATGAAATTATTGAAAATAGTAAAACTATTTAAATTATTTATATTTGAGTAAAGGAATTGTGCATCAATTTTGTCAAAATATCTACTAATTTTTTTTTTAGGGAAATGCTAATTAGTGCCCCAGGAGCATTGTTTAAGGATGCTAAAAAATGAAGTTATAAAGTAGTTAATGCATTGAAATTATGTAATAAATTTATAAAAAGTCACAAAAAGTTTCCTTTTTTGGTATCCTGGGGGCACTTCTTTTTTATCCAAATATATATAATATATTATTAATTAATACGTTAGAAAACCTTCATTACACAAGCAATTCATTAAAACACATTATTAATTTTAAAATAAATGACTTCACTTTTTATTTTTTTATCAAGTGGAAATAAAAGAACAACAAACAAGGATATTATTTGTGTTGATTTGCATTTTCTTTTTTCATTTAGCTGTTTAGTTTTTATTCTAATACATAGTTTGTTTTTTCATTATATTATTCAAGGTTATATTTGAATACCTACGGCCTTTTACCAATAATATCATTCAACAAATACCTAGTTTTCTATGGCAGAAGGATGATTTTGGAATTTAATTCACTGTGTGATTAAGGAGTTGAACTAATTTAGTTAAAAAATATATCAGTAAAATGTTTCTTCTATTATACAATCTAAAATGTTTTATTCCATTACAAACTTATAATACAAACTATAACATTTTGAAATTTCAGCGACACCACACACATAAAACCTCATTTACATACACACATATAAGATTTTGCTAGAAGACACCCATGAATGTGTCTTTTAGTAATCCAGACCTCAAGGTGTGATTATAATATCCTTGAACCTCAAATACACGTCTCCTCATCTTTTCTTGTCCGAAGAAATGGAAAAATAAAACAAAACAAAAAACCATAAATATTTTCTATTGTATATACAGGTACATTACACCTGATCTGATTGGATCATGTGAAAGTGACTATTCTACTACAATATGAAAAGTATTTGAACTTTCATCATGAGAGACACTACATTTAACATCTAACGACTTCTCGAATAAGATTGACTCTAATATGTGAGAAATTTGAGAGTTAACCTTAAAAAAGGTGTATTCACGTATATACTAAAAAGATACGTAAAAGATATTGATAATGGAAAAGAAATTAATATCTTTGATCGATGGATCAAGAAACTGCCACACGGTTCATGACGAAAAATCGAGTAGGTTTTGGTTGAAAAGTCTTCCTCTTATGAAGATCATGGCTAGAGGGATGCTTAATTATTTTGAGGAGAATTGCCTTCAATGAATTATTAGCTTTTGCAGCCATGACCATCGACGAGTGGTCAAAATGATGATTCAACTCAGAGGAGGAAGAAGATGACGGTCGAGCTACCATGATGCGTGGTGGCTTCTTGTGCTTGCTGCACCGGAATGAGCCTGGATGGTTCGTCGGTGAGCACATGCATGTACGATGTGGTTGATTTGTGTGGGAATGAGAGTTTGTCATGGAAGAAGCATTTCTTGAGGCCATATAGATCGATCGGCGGAATATGTATGTGAAGTGTATATATGATTCTCTTTTTTAAAGAATGAGTCAATAATTATAGCTATAAGAGAATTCATATTTTGAGGCCATGAAAATGTGGCTTAATAGAGTAGACTCGTTATGATATATTAGGTAAAAACATTGTTGACCTTTTGTTTGAGTAGGAATTTTTAGTATATTTGATGGTTGCTCAAGCAATTTTATAGGAATTTATTGGCTCTCAAGCTCTAACCTTCTTTTGTCAATCTTCTATCACACCACCGGACATTTTCTATTCTTTTCATTATTTATTTATATACATTAGTATTTTAACAACTATTATTTATAACAAAACATGCATTATACTCTTTCTATTGAAGTAGCAATCTTTTTTTTTTCTTCATTTTTTATATTTTTTTTATGTAGCAATCTTCTTGAAACATCATCCTACCTTGTTTCAAACTGAATTGGTTCTAGTTGGCTCTGTAGAATTTGAAGATTGCTCTACTTGCACCTAGAAATTGCTCACAAACACAAACAGCTATTACCGTTCATTGAACAATTGACTACCGTTCACTTTAAAATGATAGTTAATTGTTCTTGAACACTTTTTAAAATATGTAATTTATCTGAAATGTTCCACAACCAGAAATGAACTGATGTTGGATGTATTTTGGGTCATTGGAGGTACATATGAGCAAATAATAGGTGCCTAAAGAACAATTTTTGGAGAATTTTTTGGAATTCTGCTCTTTACCCAAATGGTTTCGCTCATTCCTAAAGTAAATGTCCATATTGTCCCTGCGTGAGTTAACTTGCGCTATATGAGTTAACTCACGCTAGTTGTGTTCTATGCGTGACTTAAGTCACGTTACGTGAGTTAACTCACGTTGGTTTTCTCTCACCCATGTTTCAATTTGTTTTACCAGGAAAGGAATATCCGATTGGATCGACGATTGTAAAATAGCAATTTTGTCAAACAACTTTTTGTTACTCGGATTTCTAGAAACAATCATCTCATCTCCTTTTTGTTATATACTGATTCATGTTTTGTTTGAAGAAAATTTGTGTGCCATAAGAAACATTTGTTGCACAAAGTAGATGACAGATGTTGAACATGTGGCATCGTTTTGAGCCACTAATTTTACTTTATGTGGATTACGTTGAAAGTTCATGTACGCTTTGCTTTATTCAATAATATCAGACTTGGAAATATTGAAAGAAAACCAGTTAACTCACGCTAGTGTAAATCTTTGCGTGACTTAACTCATGTAGCGTGAGTTAACTCACGCAAATTTAACACCAGCGTGAGTTAACTCACACAGTGGCATTTTGGTCATTTATCTTGGGAATGAGCAAATCTATTTGGGTAAAGAGCAGAATTCAATTTTTAGTTCCCACTTCCTAGACAAAGCCCAAGTCTTCATTTCCTGGAATAGGCCCAATGTCTTTATTTAACAATTAGAATCCTCCTCTTTACCCAAATTGTTTTGCTCGTTCCCAAAGTAAATATTCATATTGTCCCTGCGTAAGTTAACATGCACTACTTGAGTTAACTCACGCTACGTGTTGTTATTAGCCCAGCCAGAACCTCATTTCCTCATTTTCTCATTTCCAATCAAATCTCTCTCAAATTACTCCAATCCAAAATTCCTTCAACTTCAAATCTCTCTTAAATTATTTTCAATTAGGCCTTTTTTCAATTTTTTTTAATACGTAACTTTATTCGAATTTAGTCAATACGCAAATTTTATTCTAATTCACACTGAGTTAAGTGGCGCATAGTGGCTAATTTTTTTAAATTTATTTACTATATTCAAATTATTTTATTTACTTTATTCTAAATTATTTTATTAACTTTATTCTAAATTATGTTATTTACTATTTGTTCACTTTATTCTAAATTATTTATTTGCTATATTCTAATTTATTTATGCACTTGAAATAAATTCGAAATTAGAAAATAAATTCGATTTTATTCCAATTCAATATTTATTCTAGTTTTTTTATTCATTAAACACAAAATTAGAAAATTCTCCTCCATTTTATTTATTCAATACATAATCATAAACATAAAATAAATGCAAATATAAATACAAATAAAAAACAAAATTAATAAATATAACAACTCTCGTTTTATTAATATCATTCGAACATTACAATAAGCAATACATATATTTTATTTGAATTCACTAATCTACTTAATATCTTTTTACCCTCATTGGGTAAAAAGTTATTTTTACCCTCTTCGATATATAACAATAGCTCTTGGGGAAAATAGTGATCCGTCCTGTTGGGGAAAAAGACATCAAGATCCCTTGAAGTAAATTTAAATTTGGTTCTTTTTAAACCCCATGATGATTCTTTTTACCCACGGCAAAAAGATTTTGGGAGTAAAAGGAAGCAAACCTAATTTTACATGATGCCTTTTTCCCCAACTCGACAGACCACTACTTCCCCCAAAAGCTACTACTATTTACCTAAAGGGGTATAAAGAGCCTAGAGACTATAGAAGCAAAAAAGAAGAAGAGAAAGAGGGAGAGAGTGGGAGGAGATAATGTGAGGAAAAGAGGAAGTTTGTGAGGGTATTTATAGGTGGTTTAAGGTAGCATAGCACTTAATGAGGTCAAAAAACGTGAAAAACATTAAAAAAAAACGTGTAAAAACCATTAAAATGCATTGACCACCGTTCAAAAAACGTGTGTTCTTGAGCTGTAACCACCGGTCAACTAGCGCGAGTTAACTCGCGCAGAGGCTCAGTGGTGTGTGACTTAACTCAGGTAAAGTATACACTAGCGTGACTTAAGTCACGTAAGGGCATTTTGGATATTTACTTTGGGAATGAGCAAAACAGAATTCTAACAATTAATCTAAATTTTTGGAATGTGTTTTTTCCCACTCTATGAGGCCACGCACCCTGTACAATTTGGATTTTAGACTCCGAACTGCATAAAACCTCCAAAAACGTTGAAATATTTCAGATTTTAGATTTCGAATAGGGCGCACGAGTAACTTATAGAACGAGAAAAATAATATTATAAAATCCGATACGAAGTGGTTGTTTTTTTTAGATTATAAAATTCGATACACCTTCTTTTTTTTAAAAAAAGGAAAAACAAGTTCGGATTATATAACACAAACTGCATCAGCATAAAGAATGAATCTATTTTATGACGGTTATACCCTTATATAAAAATGATATACACACCTATTATACCGTATCAATCTAATATAAAAATTTATTTGATTATATATTATAAAAAAGGTTTTGGGTTTTGTGTCTTTTCAATAAAAATATGCTTTTATGCAATCTTTCTCTCCATTTTGGAGAGGATAGTTTTTTGTCGTGGAACCCATACAAAAGCTTCTTTCCTTCCCTGTTCGTAATCAAACGAAACGATGGAAGCACACAATTCTAAAAACTTTCTTTCTTGTTATGCTTCCTTCCTTTGTTCCAAACAATGCCTTAATGTTGTCCTTGCTAAATTACGCTTCAATTAGTTTATATTTTATCTTCCAATAAAGTATATTACAAGTGTGCTGTGTATCATGTCGTGCAACTAATTGGCTTTCCAAATGATTTTTCTGTTATTAGACTATACATAAATTATATAGTGTAAATTTGTCAAAAATAAAATAAAATTACAGTGTAAATCATTGTTGAGGTTGGTAGTCCTCTCTAATTTTACATAGTGTTTTTTTTTTTTATATCTAATCTAATTTTTTGTAAATAAAAATTAATGACTATAATATAACTCAAATGTGCATGAGCACCATATAAATTTTATTCAATTTCAATATTTAAGACTGTTTGATGTAATTACGATGTTGTAGTTGTCTTTCATAGACAATCCAAAATATCAAGGACAACACTGCAGCTACAGATACCACATTTGATCCCCAATAAATATATTTAGTACATCTCTCTAGGCCAGGACAATAGTTGTTGTTAATGTCTACAAACATTTTTCGAACAAATGTACAATCTATTAAATCAACCAAAAATGGTCCATAATGATACAAACCATATGCCACATTCACTGCAGTAGTAAGTTGTGTGTACAAGTATGGAGCCATGCAACCACTCGTACCATTATTATCCAATGGAGAAACTTGGCAAGTATAGTTCTTCCACACCTGCTTGGATATTGAGATCAAAATAAAAATATTACACACATTTATCATTTGTATGTCACCAACATTCAATGTGAATAGTGAAGGTTAGACTTTAGGGTTAGTATTCATATTTTATAGCTCTTACCTCAGTGGCATTTTCAAATGCAACTTCCCCAGCAGCACAATCTCGAACAGTAAAGTCACTATTGAATGGATTACAAAGAAGAGGCACAAATGTGTCTGATTGATTGTGAGACATAGCATTTCCACTCAAGAGAATGAAGCCATTAATTGAGTTAGCAAGACTATATATTACAGACTTGCTTTGCAAAAAGGTTTCATGGGCTGATTCAATTTCAATGCATGGAAGAATTTCATCCAAGGATGTGTGAGCTGTTGGGTTCAGAACCCACTCGTCCATGGCAACACAAGTATCACCAATCGCACTGTAATGAAAATATATGTAAGAAAATATTAACATTTGCATGGAAGAAGCAGACCATGAGCATATTATAAAATGTAATTATTATTATTAAGACCGACATTTACAAAGATTGGCATTAATATAATTTGAACGTAAAAGATAAGAGTAGAAGTGAAACTTTCCTTTCTCCTTCAATAAAAAAAGTAAAACTTTCCCATCATAATTTTTTTGTATCTTTTATTTTTAAACTATTTACACCATAAAGGATATTTAATTTCTAATCAACTAGTAAATCGCAAAACCCCAAAGATCTATAATCTTCTTTGGATTATTTCCATCCAAATTTATATTTTATATTATTACAATGAAGCATATAATACATTCATAACTGCATAACTAATTTTATTCAAGTATGTTTTATAAGTTGAGAAACCAATTCAATATTTTAGTTTTTTTTTATTAACTCACAATTTTAGCGATGCTGATATTAGAAACTTCTCTTTATGCTAAAATTTCTACCCGTTATTTATGCTATTGATTTTTCTTATGCTAGATGTTGGAAATAATTTATGGCTTCATTGTGACTCACTCTTCACGGTTCAATATTTTATTAATGCGAATTAGGTTCCTTAGAGCTTAAAGTCAATTGAAAAATTACATTCATATCATCGGGAATTCTCGCTTTAGATTTTCTCATATTTTTAGAGAGTGAAATACTTATGCAGATAAAATGACCAATGTTGGTTTAGTCCGGTGTGTTCATTTACCTAGTTCTAGAGAAGCAGCTTATGTGACATTATGTCACAAAAGTGCAATCCTTGTTCTAGAGAAGATCATTTATTTAGGGACATGGTTGGTTTACCTTCTTTGTTGTTTTTGTTGATCTTATTTTGGTGGGTTTGGTTTATGCCCCAACCATTTGTTTTCATTTTTCATATTAACAATACATTTGGGAGGATTGTGTAAAGATTGGTGGTGCCTTTAGAGTGTCAACATAGTTAAGATGATAATTTATACAATGATGCAATTTTATCCAATTTTGCTTTTAAAAAAAAGCATCTTTTATAAGTCAAAGCTATTTATATGTTGATTTCATAAAAATGAACAATCGTGGTTAAAATTTAATGTTTCGATCATTTAGTTATGTTGTTTATTTTCAATAATGGAAGACATAAAGCTGTGTCATATATGAACAATCTATCAGCACATCATTAAATTGAAAACATCATTGATCTCTATTATTGACAAACCTCATGTTTTGGACATTATACTACGAGTCCCAGGAGTTTTCTCCCAAAGAAAAGAACAAAATAACTAGATATATAAGGGTACATCCAAAATGACACTAAGACAAAAAGTTATAATAAATTGGTTCTCAAAATTAACAAGTGAAATAGGAACTTACTTATGAAGAAAAACAAATGCACCACAAAGTATAAATGTCCCTGCAATAAGAATCCATCCAGCAAATACTAAGCTGCAACCATGAAAACACATCATTTATCCACAATAATCTTAATGAGATACAAAAAATCAATAATTTTAATATCTAGAAAAGAAAAAAAAAACGAAACTTACGAGTATAAAGTATACTTCAACCCAAGTATTGAAGTAACTGCAAACAAAAAAGAAATTACCAGCATAAGGAAATGCGGATATACTTTGGCAAACCTTCAGAATAGCATGAGAAAAATAAAAATAAGTTACAATACTCACAAAATCCAAGAACTAAGATAATAAGCATAGAAGTAACAATAATTATAAGAGCCAATCTCCTACATAAGATAAAAACTTATTGTTAGAAAATACAATTTCAATAATAATCAATTAAAAAAGATAAAACTAAGCTCACATTCCATGGATGCCGTTGTGTAACATTTGTGAATTATTGTGAGTCTTCATAGAAATATCAACAGCAACATCAATAATATTCTTTTTAACACTATCAATTTTTTCATCAACATCATCAGGTAAACCAAATTCAATAGCCATGATTTTAGCTGAATTCAAATAGTTAGACACATTCTTTAGGTTTTCAATTGTGAATTCAGCTTGGCTCACAATATACTTCATTGTGTTTGATGTGGTTCCATGAAATTGTTGCTCACTAGAGTACAAAACAACACATCCACCTCTGACGGAAACAAACAAATATGATTAGGAGACAATATTATTAAGTGAAACAAACACACTATTTATTGTGTTTTGAAGAGAGAGGGAATTAGATTGTTACGTACATTGCCACAATTGTACATAGGATAAGGAAGATGAAGGTTGCATAACAAACTAGTTGTGAAAAGCCATAAGGATCTCTGGGACAACAACAGTAACAGACACAAATGATGTGTAAAAAAAGCCCAAAAACCACGAACCATGTGGCAGCAACAACAAAGAAAGGAACTGCAGTAGAAAGAACAGACTGCACCAAGACAACACCAATTTAAAGTTAACAATAAAACAACAAAAATGATGGTAGTTAAAAAAAAAATAAACAAGGTTATGTTTGTGTTGAAAACAACCAATTGAAATGCACATAAATTTTCCATATATTGTTGAGAAGCACTGCAATGGATTGAAATAATGTTACGTATATATGATCCAACCGGGAGTAAAATTTAACTACACACATACACGTGAAGGCCTACGCTACCCATTCATGAATTGGAAGAAGATTTTCGGAAAAAAAAAAATTTAGTTGTGACATTAACCAATTTCACTATTGCATTAACCCAAAAAGTATATGCTGTTAATCACTTTTGAAACCTATAACTCTATATATTTTTGTAATTTCTGAAACTATGTATAATACTCTTTTCGATCACATTTATAAGGAAAAAAAAAAAACTTTATAAGTTTACTAGATAACTAATAGACCAGATACATAATTATTCAATGAACTTGAAAAATTGTTTTTCGTGTGACCGAATGGAGTATATGGTTAATGTCTTGCATTTTTGTGAGTAATAATGCAGTCAAATGGTTAATGAATTTATGTTCCAAAAGTGATTAATAATGTACATTTTTTGATTAATTCAGTAGTGAAGCTGGTAAATGACACAACTCAAATTTTGTGTCGAAAAATCCACCTCTATATTAAAAAAAAAAGTTTGACCAAAAAAATAAAAAAATTGTTCACCATATAAACACGGTGAACAGTAAATGGTGTCGTATTTGTGTCCAATTTTATTTTTTGTGTCCAAATAACATAATAATGAATATACGTGGAACCATAACAAGGGAATAGAAGGAGGAGGGTAACCGAAATATATTCAGGATTGCTAACATTCCAGCCACCAGTGTAGCGTTTGAAATGGTTAAAAACATCTTTTCGAAGAGTTCTTTCTTGAGCAAGCACGAAAGTTGTATTCTCCTGAACACCTTCTGTGGCTAATGATCTCCATGCCACCCATGATAACTCTTCATCAACTTGTTTATCAACAATAGATTTGACACCATCTGAAAATAAGATTCTCATTGAAGAATATTATGCAATTAGATTAAAATAATTTAAGAGAGGTAAGAAAGAAAGTGAAAGAGAGAAAGAATGAACCTGGTAGAAGGGAGGAGTTGAAAGGAAAGGAAATTCCATAGGTTGAGTAGAGAATGAGAAAGAGGGAGAAGAAGAAAATAAGAAAAGAAGGGATTGATGTGAAATGTAACATGACGATCATGCTTAATGGTGTGTGCCTTGTGTAATTTTATAGAGCAAAAAAGTATAATTAGATTTTGAACATTATATTACATGTGAGATTTTGTGCATTGCACTGTATTAATGTGGTATTTTTGAACAAGGAAAGTTTCGGTTATCCTTATAAATGACAGATGTTTTAAATACAAAAAAGGGAAAGACGAATATTTAATGATGAAGATGTTCATTGCACCCACTTAAATGAAAAATAAATCTTTATATTTATAATAAAAAATGTCATTCTTTAAAAAAAATGTCATGACTCTTTCAAAAAAAAAAGTCATGTACACATTTTTTGTTTTTTTTTCCTTGTAGCATGAAGCCTGACACCGATGCATGCGTCTATATGATCTTTTTTTTTTTTTTGACAAAAATACAGAGATATTAATTCATTCAAATTGATAGAATACATCAAATCAACGTCGGTAAAAACGTAAAGGGTGAATCTGCAAACAAACTCACATCACCCAAGTTAATAGCATGCAACAACAAAGTGTCAACAAACAATATGATAAAATCTAAATCACCAGAATACTCATGCTTCGGATCTGTAGCGTTGACGTCTAAATCATTGATCGAATCTGTGATTAGCTGAAGTTTATATTTCAATATAACCAAACGAACATTGCAAATCAAACAATGCCGCACAAGACGACAAACAATAAAACGCCACACTCAGACGACGAAATCACGAAAATACACAAAAGAAAACACGTGATATATGTGGACTCACTTATTTTGATTGAAGGAAAGGGGAAAAAAGATGCATAGGGGTGATTCTAGGTCAAAAAATGACCTAAAACCACTCCTCTTTAACGAGTGAAAGAGAAAGAAAACTTAGAAAGAAGTTGAAGTTTCTCTCACTAAGAAACTAGGGTCGGCTATGTGTCTATGTGATCTTGTATTGCACTTTGCTCTATATATTTCATTTTATAATTTTAATTTTAATTCACCTTTTTTTCAATTTCAAAGTAATTGTTAGCTAAAATTACTTTTGTCCTCGTGAGCTTAACTCAGTTGGTAGAGATATTATATAATATATGCAAGGTTCGGGGTTCAATCTCTAGCCACCAAAAAAAAAAAACTTTTATAATGCAAAGCTGAAATTTACTTTCAAAATTCTTCCTTAAAAAAAAAAAAAAAATCCTAAAATTACTTTTAAAGGGTATATTCCTAATTTATGATTGAAAGAAATTTACTTTTAAAATTCAAAACAGAAACGGAAATATTAATTTATGATTTGGGTTGAAATTTTGCAAAAAAAAGTTTAAGAAAATTTAATTTTATCTCTTTGCTACTTTAAAGAATAATTAATTTTCATTAAAAATAAACGATACATAGTTATTAGTAAAGTTTATCTTATTTGTATTTTTGTGTCAAAATAATATATAATATTTAATATAGACGTATAGTAAAATTTATAATTTTTTTTGGAGGGAAAAAGAATATTTATAATTATAATCTGCAATATATATATATATATATATATATATATATAATAAAAGAAGACATGTTTCCACAAACACTTCGTTGTGAGTTCGAAATCACTATTTATTTTAGGGAAATGTTAACGAATGTCTTGAAACACTCTTTAAGGACTATTAATAGTAAGTTTTTATGAAAATATGTGTAATCAATGCATTGAAATTTATAATATTTGACTTTTTTAAAAAATATTTTCTAAATTTGAGATCCTTAAAGAGTGTCCCGGAGACACTCGTTAACGAGACCCTTTATTTTATCTACCATGGGTTTGGTAAAGTAGTAAATGATTTGGACTCTTAAACAAGTCATAAGGGTTTGATATCTGAATTTTGGGTATGAAGAAAATTTAGTTGGGAAGAGAGTACCCAACTTATATTTCTCACACGCTGTTCAATGAAGATTATCAATGCTAAACATCGTCCGAAACTTTATACTAATAACATGGTAATTAAAAAACAATTATATAATAAAAGAAAGTTTATACAATTAATTACATTCCACAGGTCATTTGTTAAATTATTCATCAAATAATTTATTTTGCTTACATTTTATTTTTAAAAATATATTTAAATTAAATTAAATTAGTTGTATTTATATGATTTATATAGTAAATATAAAAAGTATCAAATATTTTCATAATTATAATTATAATATTAAAAAAATTAAGGAAGAAATTTTTCATTAAAGTCACACTAATAATTATTTTACAATCATTTTCGAGGGGTGTTTAAACTTAACACTTTGAGGTTACAGTGTTAAGCTGTTACATATAATTATATTCCATGTTTTATTCTCTTAATTATTCAACAATTAATTTTTTTGGTTACTTTATTGGAAATATAAAGAGTATCAAAAAATTTCATATTTATAATATTTATTACATGCATAATATATATATGGGGTTTGTTACAATAGACCAACTCATTTTCATTCAGGTCTATTTTAGCAACCAACACCTTTTCACTTAGACACCAATGTCCATGTTTTTGTTTTTTGAGAAAATAAATAGTAAAGGATACAAATGTAATTTTCATTTAAATGTTAGATTTTTATACTTTTTTTATTTTTACGAGATCTATACAGGTCCACCATTCTCTTTCTTCCTTCTCTTTTGCTATTGCCGCTCACCACTTTCTATGAATTGATGATGTGTTTCTACTATGCTTTGCTTCCATTCATTTGAAATCATATGCAAGAATTCTTTTATTGAAGAAGAGGTATTACATTCTGTATCATTAAATTAGATTTGAGCCTTATAAAAAAAATAAAAAAGGACGTGATGGGTAAAAGAAAACACCAACTCCAGAAGTTTGTTTTAAGATTCAACACATGATTGTCGATACAAAAATCAAACTTCACCAAGAAAGAAAACAAAGGAATGCAAATGCTATCAACCTCAATTTTTTACTCAGCAATAATCAAACTTTTAGGAATAAGAGTAAAAAGCCCTCACGATAGAGATTTGTGATAATGAATCATAGTCATTTCCTGAAATTTGCGGTCCATTTGAGATTTAGGCTTTAACGGTGGTTCATTTTTTCTCTGTATAACCAAAAACATGTTTGGTGAAAAGAGGAATGAACTAGGGCTCTGTTCTCTCTCCTGCTACCCTAGCCGCCGCAAACCTCCATTCATCTCACCTCTCCTCCTCCAATCCAAACACCTCTCCCATCATGTAGCCTCACGCAGGTGGTGAACGCGCTCCTCGCGGCTTCACCACCCTCGCTCCCTTTCCGGGGCCGTGGAGTTCCGTCGTCGTTTGTGCTCTCGCCGGTGGTTCCTTTTGGATCCGCGACCACCACCACTCGATGTTTCAACCCTCGATCTGTTCTCAAATCTGTGGGATGGTCCTCGCCGGAGCTGCTGTTCTCCGGTGTTCTTTGTGCCGCCGTCGACTTGGGTTCTTTTGTGGTGGGTTCGTTCTTCTGGATCTGTTTTTTGTCATGCTCATGGTTGTTTTCTCTTAGATGACATTGTGTTGATGTGAATTTGCTAGCGGGCTGTCTTCTCCTTTGGTTTTCCGACAGTTTGTTTTCCTTTATTTTCGTTTTTGTCTGGTTTTGTTTCGTTTTGGGAAGATGAAGATTTATGGTGCTTTGTTCTGACTTGTGGTTTAGTTGAAATCTTTGAATCTGGATTGTCGGGTTTAGGATTTGGATTCTCTGGTTCTGTTCATTTGTGTGATGCTTTGCTGGATACTGTCCCTCGATCTGGATTCAACAAGACTTTGTTTCGTCTAATGTTGCTCGAAAGAGTTAGGTAAGTAGACGCTCCGCGTTGATGGTAGTTGTTGATGTCGTACCTTCAGGACTTTATCTGCTACAGTTTCTTGATGCATCGTCAGTGGACTGTGTTCGTTTTATGTCGTTGGTTCATCCCTCGATCTGAACTACAATTGGATTTTCAAGACATATGCGATCTGTTCCGGTTCGTAAATGGTTTGTTTGGCTCGAAAGGGCGTTTATCGCTTGCTGATTTTGATGGGAGCTGCTGGATCTTGGGTCGTTTCTGTGATGGTAGACGATTCATATGCCTACTTTTATTAATGGTCATGTCATTTCCCCCAGTCTTGTACTTCCTTTGCCTTTTTAATATAATTTCTATGTTGTCTAAAAAAAAAAAAGTTTGGTGAAAAGAAATTTATGCACGTAACAACTATGTAAATTCAAGAGATTGCTAATGAATCGTAAACTCATGTAAAATGGTGAGAGAAGAAGAATAGCAAAAGAGAAGGAAGAAAGAGAATGGTGGACCAGAATAGATCTCGTAAAAATAAAAGAAAATCTAACATTTAAGTGGAAATTACATTTGTATCCTTTAGTTTTAATTTTCTCAAAAAACAAAAACATGGGCATTTGTGTCCAAGTTAAAAGGTGTTGGTTGCTAAAATAGACCTTCATGAAAATGAGTGGGTTTATTGTAACAAACCCCTATACATATAGGGGTTTGCTACAATAGACCCATATGGGTGGCTTCTAGCAAAACCCTATATATATATATATATATATATATATATAGAGAGAGAGAGAGAGAGAGAGAGAG